>Ga0256407_10004673_pt1 | contig 22615 bp, 15 predicted proteins | sample RumenRJG_04DNA_FD_193489 | JGI IMG/M metagenome (GOLD analysis project Ga0256407, IMG submission 193489) | Bovine rumen microbial communities from Lethbridge, Alberta, Canada - RJG_04 | ecosystem: Host-associated > Mammals > Digestive system > Stomach > Rumen | place: Canada: Alberta... | reverse complement strand
GATGGTTGCGGAACAATCTGGAAACATCAGAAGAGGCTCCAGAGTTCCATGCCGTTACCGCCCAATGGACCTTCAAAGGTCAATGGGACCCCGAACAACGGATTCGAGATCTCTGGTCAGTCTTGGCATATTAGTTAAATCACCGTTTTGGGGTAATAGGGGGTGTGTCATTATTGGCCACCCTCTTATTGGATAATTTTGTATGTTATTATCCGTCTGAACAGATCCACAGCTTTTAGCTGACATATTAAAGTTGAAAACATACAAATTTGTTGGTAATATAACATATTTCTACGAAAAAGTTTGAGATTTTGAATAAATTTTGTATTTTTGTAGCCGTAAAGAGTGTCACGATGATGATAACACAGATCCTTGAGAAGGGAAATTTAAAGTTTCTTCACTTACTTTACAATCAAGAAGGGAAAACGTTTGAATCATTCAGAACATAAATAATAAACTATGATTTAGATATCTATAACATAAGGCAATCTACAAAATGAAATGTTACATGAAACTGTCGATGTTGTTTGCAGTTTTTCTTTGTTCTTTAGATCTGCAGGCACAGACTTTGGTCCTCCATCACAGTGATGGGACCAGCACTGATGTGGAGCTCTACTTGACGCCCCGTATCCAATTCCAAAAAAATAAGGTGCTTATCACCTCTACGGTTCTTGACATGGAGTTCCCAAAAGAGAATGTGCTTTGTTTCACCTACAAAGGTAACGCTACTGGCATCCTAACTCCACAGGCTGATGAAAGTTTTTCACGTGAAAACGAACAGTTGATATTCCATGGCATCAAGCAGGCCGACAAAGTGGCTGTCTATAATGTCAAGGGCATTCGTGTTCCTATCCGGCTTTCTCGTTCTGGCGATGATGTTTCACTTCCTCTTTTTTCCATCCCATCGGGTGTTTATGTACTCAGTGTAAATGGTAGGACCTCTAAATTCACGAAGCTATGAGAAAACTTTTCATATCCTTTATACTATCCATTCTATCATTGACTGGTATGGCACAGACTATTGGCGAGGCATTCTATATTTACCGTAATGACGGTCAGTTCAATACCTTTTTCCGTGATGAGGTGTTGAGCATCGAATATTCAAACTACGATGCCGACAGTGTATTCTACAATGAAGTAGTCACCCAGCTAGTCTATACGGCTGACAGTGTCTATAAGATCCCTTTGGCAGTTATAGACAGTGTGGCATTTGTCACTCCAAAGACGAAGTACAAGCCTGGAGTAATAAGATTGGAAGGAGATATCCTGAATTATATTATTTCACAGGATTCGTTGTCAATATTCTTTAAGTTAGAAACTCCCAAGAATGTTTTGCCACATGTAGGAGATAAGTTAATTACTATGGAAATGACGGAACTATTCCCTATTGGGTTTGCTGGAGAAGTCGTCGAAGTTAATTCTAAAAGCAATGTCATGGAAGTAATCTGCATTTCGGTAGATCTTCTTGATATTTTTGAACAATATTATGGTGCAACAGAGGTGGAATGGAATGATACTAAACTGACCAAAAGAGATTTTCATGGAAGTACCAGAAAATCGGATAATGTAAGTAAAACTTTTCAACCTGGCACCCTAAAATTATCTTTGATTGATAATTTTTTTTCTCATAGTTATCTGCCTAATGATAATTTGGCGTTTACATTAGACGATTTGTATGCAGACATATCTGTTACACCAGTGGTTAAAGGTCATGGATTTTGGATTGTAGACTCGCGAAATGGAATCTATCTCAAATTATCAATCTATGGACATTATAATTTGGAAGAAAACTTTGGCATAAAAGGGTCTGTGAACTGGGAACAGAAGAAAGAAATCGTTCGTCTACCATGGCCTATTTTGCCTTTGGCTGACGTTTATTTGGAGATTGGCGGTTTTGTCAAGGCAAATGCAGAATTAGGGTTAAAGCAGAAGTGGACACAGCAATATGAGAGTGTCTTTGTGTGGGAATATAGCAGTAAGGGAGAAAATGTCTTAAAGCCAGTAAACAAAATGATTTCTGTTTCGTCGAGTCATAACGGTGAGGCTGTGGTGAAAGGTTCGGTTGGAGCTGGTATGTATCTTGAATTTGGCCTTGATTTTATCCATACTAAGAAGATGGACATAGCTAATGTGAGTTTTGAAGGAAGGGCTGGCGTAAATCTAGAGGGAAGTTTTGTTCTCGATAAATCAGATCTTGAGAAAGGTAAGACTAGCACTGCTGTATATGAACAACTACAGGACACTTATTTATCATTGAATTGGTTCAAAGGCCTTTCGGCTAATGCCAAGATCTTGAAATATGGAGTGAGCTATGACTTTGATTTGGGAAGTCTCCCTTTCAAAACATATGGAGAGATTGATCGTTTTGCCCTCGCTCCAACTTTCTCAGATGTGAAAGGTTTTTATTCCACCTTACAGTCGTCAACAATTGATGCCAATGCGAAAATATCATGTCCTGCAGATTTTGGCGGTAGGTGCATTGCTGTTGATGCGGGGTTGGTTTTGATAGACAAAGAAGGAAACGATGCTTCAATTCGTTCTTATGAGATTGTTGATTATATAGGCGGAATGACTGCGAAAGCATTCACTAGCCAGTTCAATAATGTTGTAAAACGGAATAATTATAAAGTATATCCGCATATCAAGTGGATGGGATTTGATATTTTGGCTTCTCCCTATGCAGAAGTCAAGGGTGAGAGTTCTTGTCCGGATGAGAACCATCCCCACGTAATTGATCTCGGTCTGCCAAGCGGTACGAAGTGGGCCTGCTGTAATGTCGGTGCGAATGCCCCCGAGCAGTACGGCAACTACTATGCCTGGGGTGAAACACGCCCTAAAAACTACTATGGATCTGATACCTATCAATATGCTGTTGTTACAGATGAGTATACAGGAGGATATAATATGAAAACAGGAAATTATTATATCTATACGAATATCGGTGCCGACATTGCCGGTACTCAATACGATGCCGCTACAACTAACTGGGGCACTTCTTGGCGTATGCCAACCATTACACAGTATATTGAACTGCATAACAATTGCTCGTCTGTTAGAACTACGCAAAATGGGGTGATTGGAATGAAGTACACAGGTCCTAACGGCGGTACTATATTCTTTCCAGATACAGGTCGCCGTTTGGATGGTGAACTCGAAAAAGCTGGCACGTTCGGTTGCTATTGGTCGTCGACGTACTATGAGACCCTCTGGTACGGCGCCTACGGTGTGGATTTCCTTGAAGGAGGCGCGAGTTGGGGTTTCTACGACCGTTGCTTAGGGTATGCTGTTCGCCCCGTACGTTAATATATGCAACAAGTAATAAGAGTGAGAACATTCTCTTACACCATTCACCGCTCTTTCACCCAATAGACCATGCCGAAGGACTTGCGGTCGCTGAGGAATTTGCACTCCGGACGATTGAGGAAGTTGCCTATTTTAATATAGGAGCCTTCGTCCTCCGTGTAGGCGCCCTTGAAGACTTTCTTTAGGCGGGCGGAGATGTCCTTCAGTGTCATCCACTTGCCTCCGTCGGGATTGGACTCTGGGGTACCTGTAGGTATCTCGAAGAGTGACAACAGCTGTTCGCCGAGTTGACTGAGCTTCTGATAGCGTAGGTTGTGTTCCATTAGGGCATGCTCTTCCTCACGGGTCAGATGATAGCGCATCCGCTGGCGAGATACCTCATATTCCAACTGTGCATAGAGTTGTGGATAGTCTATAGGTGTCTCGAAGTCAATGTCACCTTCCACGTTCACACAGATAAATCGTCGGCTGCCACTGGGATCCGTCAACGGCGTACTCTCGTTTGTGGTACCTATGAAAGAGGCATAGCGACGATGGCTCGAATAGGCCTTGCCGTAGGGTGGACGATACTTCAAATCGGAGGTGGAAACCAGGTATTTCAATACAATCTGCTGACGTTGGGTGATCTTGTCGAACTCATCGAGGTTGATAAGCGCAAACGAGGTCAGTCCCAGGTTCAGGTCATGTTCGTTCTTGAAGTTGATGCGGTCATTGTAGTATTCGCGCTGATCCCTTGGCAACAGGATACGACAGAACGAAGTCTTACCACAGCCCTGCCTTCCTATAAGAATAGGTACGAGCGCGTTGCCAGTCAACTGTCCCTTGCCTCGCCACATTGCCACCATCGAGCGCATCCAGATATGGAAGAGGTAAGGCCATTCCTCAAAATCCGTTTTTACACGACGGGCCAATGGCTCCACACGATCCTTACCATCCCATTTCGGCAGATGGTCGAGAAAGTCCGTCATCGGCTCGTAAAGTTCGATGTCATTGGAGTTCACGTAGCGGTTGATGTCCTTGTCCCAGCATTTCACACCCTGTGACAAGGCCCGCATCGTGATAGAGTTGCGCGCCTCCTCCGTCAGATCCTGATAACTGAAGCCGTAACCTGTCCGCATACGGTATTCCGCCACACCTCGCATCACGTTCTTGCGCAGTTCGTAGTTGGCATTCAGGAACATATCTACCTTCATCATCATCAACGTCTCCGCAGGAATGTGCTTCAATGGCTTTGTGATGTTCTTGCGCTGACGATACTTCTTCTCATGTTCCTCACGATAGGCATTCTCGAACACCTTCCTCACCACATCGGGTTCCTTGCCAAGCGAGAGACTGAACATTGCCAATCGCTGGGCCACTGCCATCGCCAGACCAGACTCCTGACAATAGCCTGCCAACCGTGTGAGTATCAGATGAGTACGACCTTCTTCCTCTGAGATGCCCACTGTGTCGTCGTAGGCTTTCGAGAGGCAATACTCATAAATCAGGTTCATCGCGTGCCCGTTGTCGCTGCCAGGCATCAGACTTTCCTGTTTCTCGGCATAGAGGGACACGGGGCGCACGGCCTTGGTCACATCGTCGCAATTGGTATAGAATGGTTGCGCTGACGGATTATAATAGAGGTTAGGGTCACAGCTGATGTAACAATCCCTGTAGAGTGTGGGCTCCAACTTCTCGATGGTCACACCAAGTTGCATGTTGTAGGCTACACGGGCCTTCTCGTAAAGGTTTGTGTGGAAACGATTGATATCGTCATCGCTCTCAGGCAGACCACCATCAAACAACTCACCACGACACACGATCTTCACACTCCGTCCACTGGCACCCACAAAGGCGAGTAGGGTATGGGGAATCTGGGCGGCACCCTTGCGCACAGCATCTGCTTCTTCAGAACCAGCCAGGTTGTTTGCCTCCAACAGCACCAGGCCGTTGTAGGCCCGCATGATGCGCTGCTTGTTTCTGTTCTCCATCTGAGAGGAAAAACACACCTTGGGGATGTCCTTTGTATAGAGATGGAACAGACCGTCCATCGCGTCATACTTCTGACGCACCTCCACCAACGGATAGATATCACGTAGTTGTCTGCACAACTCTTCATAAGCCTGTTCCTGGATCATCTGTACGATCTCAGACAATTCTACCTGTCTGAGTGTCATCGTGTTGCGATAGTTCTTGACGATTGTGACTTTTGTCATTTTTGAGTAATGATTGATAAACGTCCACAAAGGTACGATTATTTTTTGTGATGGCCAAATTCTATTGCAACTATTTTCATTCAAATTGTCGTATTTCTCTATACATCTCTACATTTTCTTTATATTTATCTAATTTTTAATTGATTAACTAATGTATAGGGGTTAATTATTATCTATTCGTCTATACATCAAAAGTGAACTACGGGTCGTTCCTGACGTTTCTTCGGCTCATTCAGGTATCATCTTCGATGGAAAGATGACTTTGTTTACTAGGTGTTTATAACTTCGAAACATTTTGTTTCTGCCCATAAAACAAAGTGTTTCCACTTTTGAAACAAATTGTTTCTAATACTTATACTAGAAAGGAACTTGTTAATTTTCAATAGAATAGATGGTTTATTAAACTCATAATAGCCATATTTTAGTTTAATGATGTATAGCTGATTAACTATTTATAGGTTTATACACGATATAAACTTCGTATTTACAGTAAGTTATAAAGATAATGTAGAAATGCATAGTTCTTTATAACTTTTTAGCATAGAATATTTTTCTATCTCCAACAATTATTGTAATTTTGCCGCCGATATGAAGAAGAAAGATAACACCCCAAAGACCAGAGAACAGATTTTTGCAGAAAAGGCAGATAACTACGGCGTCTGCTATAGCACGATTTGCCCCCTTCGTGAGCACTGCCTCCACAGTCTTCTCACCAGCTACAAACCCAAAGACAGGTTATATACCAACTGTGTCAACCTGAATAATCCACAGATGCAGCGTGAAGGTTGTCCTTTATTCTGCAAGGATGAGCCCATTCGCATGCCTGTTGGCCTTTCTACCGTGTATTATGATATGCCCGGACGAATAGAGCGCGCCATCAAGAACCACCTCATCCATGTCTATTCCCGCAAACGCTACTACGAATACCACAACGGTACGCGTCCTATGACGCCTGATGTGGAGCGTTACGTTCGCCAGACCCTCAAGAACTACGGTTGGACACAAGAGCCCACTTTCCACGGTTATGTCGAGGAGTTTTTATGGTGAATGAGGAATTTTTTTAATTTTATTTGGTAATTTAGAAATAAATTACTATTTTTGCAGCATCGCTCAGTTACTCCAGCTATGGGCGGCGGGCGGTCTTATATATGAGGAAGGCGTTTTCATAACTGAACAGCACCTACGCTTTTTTTGTATAATAAGAAAAACTAGAACTATATTTAAGAACCAGGCTTTTTTTGTGGTGCGAAAGGGCTCTGAGATATCATATCTCTAACTTAAAACATTCTAGCAGATGGGAAAATTTATTTATGGAATTAGACTGTTCTTTTTCTTCTTTCTCTTTTGTCCAGTAATGGTATTTGCAGATGATCATATTCGTCTTGATGTTGGTGAAACTAAGACGGTTGATCTTCCTTATAGTGTCAGGTCAAAAGCATCATATGGAACTTGGTCATGCGATGTTAATGGTATATTAGAATATATAGGAACAACCTATGATGTTAAAGTCAAAGTATTAGCTTATACAAGCTATACTTGTCATCTGAAATATACTTATAGCTATCGTGAAGATGGCTGGAGTTATACAGAAACTTATATTTTAAGTATAGATATTAATAAGCCAAGTATTTCTCTCACAATTAATCCGGCAGGTGGAACTGTTAAAAAAGGAGAGAAGGTGCAGATTCGATGCTGGGATCATAATGATGCTCAAATCTATTATTCACTTAATGGATCTACACCATCTACTTCTGGATATGGTCATGGTTCGTGGACTGAAGTTGAGATCGTTCAGACATGTACTTTGAAAGCTGTTGCTACTTGGGGAGGAGTGACAAGTGATATCGTGTCTGCTGATTTTAAGGTTGAATCAGATCCAACTCCAACTCCAATTCCAACGCCTACGCCAACTCCAACTCCAACTCCAACGCCTACGCCTACGCCAACTCCTACGCCAACTCCAACCCCTGTGAGCTCAATAGAAATCAATGCGACGAATTTTCCTGACGACAATTTTCGGCAATATTTGTTAGAGCAGGATTATGGAAAAGATGGGGTTATTACTAGTGATGAGATAAGTAAAATCTGGTTTATAAATCCTGACAGGTGGAATATTGTTGTTAGCAATCTTAAAGGAATTGAATATTTTACAGAACTAACAGACTTGCGATGTTCTAACAGTAAATTGACAACATTGGATGTATCACGTAACATCGCTTTGGAAACGTTGCATTGCAGTAATAACCAATTAATATCATTGGATGTTTCAAGGAATATAAAACTGAAAGACTTGTTGTGTTCTAGAAATCAGTTGACTTCACTGGATGTTAGAAATAATACTGCGTTGAAGTCTTTGGACATCAGTAATAATCTTCTCACAAACTTGGATTTATCTATGAATATATACCTGACAGATTTGGATTGTTCTAGTAACCAATTAACATCATTGGATGTATCAACGAACGCAAAATTAGAGTATTTATATGCCTCCTATAATCTTATATCGTCTTTGGATGTTTCAAATAATACGGAACTGACATGTCTTGACTGTGGGTTAAATCTACTAACTTCTTTGGATGTAACTTATAATACAAAATTGAAATGGCTATTTTGTGCTGCAAATCAGTTGACTTATCTGGATGTAACTTACAATACAGGACTTACATGGTTTGACTGTGGATCAAATCAGATTGTTTCATTAGACATGTCAAATCTTACTATGTTAGAGACCTTTAGTTGTGATATGAGCGAATTATTGTCCTCTTTAGATCTTTCTAAAAATGTTTCTTTAACAAGTTTATCATGCTATAACTCAGAAAATTTGTCTCATTTAGATGTTTCAAATACTAAATTGGGCAAAATATATTGTTGGGGATGTAATATTCGAGGAGATGAAATGGATTATTTTATTAATAGTTTACCCCTAAATACAGCAGATGAACAGCACGAAGTTTATATATCCTGGGGTGGCGTATATGATAATGTCTGTACAACGGTTCAAGTTGCATCAATTAAAAATAGAGGTTGGATTCCTATGAACCCAAGTGGAGGGGAATATTTGGGAGTAGATCCTTCTGGAATCAATGGTGTCTTGATGGATAAACAAATAGATGCCCCAATTTATGATCTCTCTGGCAAACGATTGAGAGAACCACGTAAAGGAATCAATCTCATTGGTGGAAAAAAGGTCTTAGTGAAGTAACAAATTTAATTATTTTAGATATGAAAAAGGAAATTATTATTCTGCCTATGATGGCTATGGCAATGGTTCTATTAACCGTTAGTTGTGGATCAAAGTATCCTATGTATTCCCCTGAGGAATTGAACCTGCAATCACTAACCCGAATTACGGACAATGAGGACAATAAGTTTGATGCTCCGTTTGGTGGTGATTACGGTAAAGAATTATTTTTTGCCGTTCGTGACAAGAAAGGAAATAGTAACATTTATCGTAAGGAGAATCCTATATCGAATGCAATGAGTCCTAAAACCAATGGAAAGAATAGCAATGTATCACCGACTTATAGTGTAACCACTAATCAGGTTGCTTTCGCAGGACGTCAGGAGGGTGCATTCCTTAACGACCTCTTTATGATGGATGCCTCACAAGGTGTTGCAATACGAAGGGTTACAAATACGCCAAGTGAGGAAGAGAGTCATCCATGTCTCAGTACCGATGGACAAACGATTGTTTATCAGAGACGTTTTGTTGGTGGAACAAGAAAAGATGCTCAGATATGGAGGCAAAATCTACAGACAGAATCTCCAACATTGTTGTGCCAAGGAATGATGCCTTCATTTTCTCATGATGGTAGTGCAATCGTTTTTGTACGTTTTACACCAGATGGTGACAATACATGTCTGGTTATTATGAATATTGACGGTCAGAATCAAACAGAATTAACCGATGCAAAATTAGGAGAGGTGTCCAATCCAAGATTTAGTCCCGATGACAAGCAAATAGTTTTTCAATGTAAAAAGAAAGATAAGCGTGACAATGACCTCTATGTCATCAATCGAGATGGTACAGGACTGACTCAGTTAACATTTAACAAATCCTTTGATGCAGAACCTTATTGGTCAAATGACGGACATATTTATTTCTCGTCAGATAGAGGTGGTCGAAAATACAATTTCCAAATATGGCGATTTCAATATGGTTCCTACACCTCAAATCAATTAACGAGCCCGGTATCTTCTAATAAGACGGCAGTTGCAACTCCAGTTTATGCAAATACAGTGTATCATACGGTGTCTCAAGGTGAAACAATTACAAATATCGCGCAGAAATACAATGTGACTGTACGCGAGATTGTGCAATGGAATGGTTTAACTACTATGACACTTCAACCAGGTACACAGCTTAGAGTGTCTGCACAATAATTAGGGCGATCAGATAGACTATATGAAGGGCTTTGTTCTAGCATCTTTCCTGAGTTGTTTGCTGAGCTGTCAACTATCTGCTGCTCAAACATTCAAGACAGAGAACATAAAAAAGGCTGCGAGAATTTTAGGAATTCTCGACAGTCTTGATTGTGTTGATTTAGGTCAGACGCAAACAATAAAGGCTAAAGATGGTCAGATCATTGAAGTAAGGAAGTCAAAGCATAATGTCATAGAACATATTGGCATACCTTTGTTCAATAATCAAATGCGTACACTCATGCCCTCGCCAGTATATGATTTTCTTGAATTCGCTGTGCTCAATATAAAGTATAAGGTAAATCCCAATACACTATATCTGTCAAAAGTGATATTCAAGAAAGGAAATTGGAATACGCTGATGAATAGTCAACTGATACAAAGTGACTGTTCTATTGTCAATCAAGATGATCGTTTATATATCGTTAATTGGAAATTGGATGAAAAAGATATTGCTACAATAGGTATCCCTATTGAATACGAATTGTTGAATAATGACAATCGTCGGAATATTGAGAAAAGTTATATTCTCCAATTAAAGTCTTGTTCTGCAAAAAGTAATAATGACAAGTATTCAGATATTTCAGAAGAAAATCTCAAGATCTATGGCACAGAAGGACTATTTGTGATTGAAGGCGACTCTCATATCTTGCCAGAACTGAATCAGAATGTTTATTATGTATTTAAAACAATCTATGAGAAAACCGATACAGTAAAAAACAACAAACGAATGGATGTCTATTTGGAGGCTGTTTTACCAACTTTACTTATAGATAAAGAACATCCTGCAGAAAGTTTTGCGAACTTAATGCTTGGTAATGATCCTGATATACCAGATGTAAAGTTGGTGATGGATTTTCATCTCAGCGACTATCATCGTCAACAAGTCGCTATACCTCTTAGGCAATTGAAAACATTCTGTGAAGATCAAGGAGACCAAATTTTCTTTGCAAGTAGTGGTATTGTTAAAGGGATTGCTCGTGGCATGCTTTTTATTCACAATTCTGCTAAAGGGTACAATCACCTTCTAAGTATCAGTATCCCATTAGATCAAATGACATCCCCCCAGCCTGTAGTAAAAGCTGCTGTTTATTTATTTATTCCACCAATTGAGAAATCGCATCTGTTTGGCAATATTCCTACCAAGAAGTCAGGTGCAAAGATATATTAGGCGTATGAAGCAATTATTTCTCACGTTTATCGTAGCAATATCGTGTATTTTTAATGCCCAAGGGCAAAACACGATTCTGGAGAAAATCAATGAGATTAAAACTCATAGTGATGAGTATTACTGGAATGAGTATACTCATCCAATAGCAGATACGGCTATTGTCAATGCATATAGGCGTGTCGTTATTTCTATCAGTGTACATCGACAAGACGGACAAGAGCCCCTCTTGGAAGAAATTGAACCAAAGATGAAGCATATAAAGATGAACAGAGGAAATCTGGTACGTGTATTTGCATACATCAAGAAATCAGATGTTCCTGGTGAAGATAATGATCCTGTTTCACTTGTTGATGTGCCAAAGAAATCAGAAGATCATGTACAGATTGTTCAGGAACCTTTGCCTTTCGTCCCAGATGCTTTTGTACAGAAAATCATGCAGATTGGTTATTTCAAAGAAATCTACCAGTTTTTAAAAGAACAAAAACAACAAGGACAGTTGTTGCAGTTTGGTGGGCTTAAAGAAGTCGAAGACTATGCTTCATTGGATCTTATTCTTTTCGACTTGAATAGTCAAGAAATGATAAGTATGCTTGGCCCTGAGAATTCTATGGGAAAACGGATCAATCAGACAAATGGTTCGGAAGACTCTTTGGATAACTATCCAGAGGATATGGTTGCAGTCATATGGTATATTAAATAATCACTATATCAACACAAGATATGAAACGATTAATTATATTCATGATGCTTATTTGCTCGACTATGGGCGCTATAGCACAACAAGACATCAAGGTCGATATTATTGACGGTATTTCAAATAACGCCATAAAGGAGCGTATGGAATATTCCGTTTCAATGTTGTTAAGTGAGGTCAATAAGGCTTGTGCACAAGAACGACCTTTAGAACTGGATAACATAGACATGGAATTGAGCGGCAAGAAATCATTGCAGTATTTATGGGAAAACCTACATTTCCTATGTGAAGATAATATTATCAAGGAGAGATGTCTGACTTCTGCTGATGGATTTGTCATTCGAAATATATATATCCAGGTAAATCCCATGATAGAGGATTATCAGGATGAAAGAGAACGCGCATTAACCATCAGACTGACTTGCGAAGGTCGAATAGCAAGTGTTGTAATGGCAGCTTCTGATGAGGCTTATGAACGAATTGTAAACAGAGGTCTGAGTGTTACAGATATGGAGCGAAGGCAAACAATTTTAGGTTTTGTAGAAAACTTCAGAAGCCATTATGATGAAAAAGATATCAATGCTCTTAGACGGGTGTTTAGTGATGACGCCCTGATTATTACGGGATCTGTTGTTATGAAGCGCGATTATATAGGTGACCAGCCGCAACTTAAACCTGAAATAACATATAAAACGCAGAACAAAGTAGAATATCTCAACAATCTGGCAGCAAACTTTAAGCGTAATAAATATATTAAGGTGTCGTTCAGTGAAATCGATGTTGTACGCCACCCAACAAATCCAGACTTTTATGCTGTAACTTTGCGTCAACATTGGAAATCCAGTAGCTATGAGGATGATGGCTATTTAGTGTTGCTTTGGGAATTCCGTGATGGTCAGGATCCAATCATTCATGTCCGCACATGGCAGCCGGAGCGTGTTGGGAATCGTTCTCTTTCTCGTGAGGAAGTTATCAACATTATGGATTTTACTATTCCTAAGAAGAAATATTAATCAGATCAATAATAAATATGATAAGGTTCTTGTTCTTGTTGTTATGCTTTTTACCGATTGTTGCAAACTCACAACAAATCAGTGTCACAAGTGTAAAGGAAACAACAGATTTCATTCCAGGCGATGACCAGAGAAAAGATTTCAATGGTGATCTGTGTGCTTTAGTAAAGGTACAAGTGGTTGATGACATTACCGATATAGAAGGTAATGTCATGGGTGATATTGTGAATAAAGGTGTGGAGAAGTGGGCCTATATGGCTAAAGGCTCCAAAAGTATGAAGATCCATTTGAAGAATTTTCTGCCAGTTGAGATTGTATTCAATAAATACAAGATAAGCAGTTTGAAGAGTAATCGGACCTATCTGATTATATTAAATGCAGAAAAAAAAGACGATAAGCCCAAATTAGACAGAGTAGAAATGAAAGATATGAGTTATATCCTCTGTAAGATTATCAGTGTCAAAGGTGGTTATATTTCGTTTAAGCAGGATGAGATAGAAGGGGTTTTAAAAGTACCGGTGAAAGAGGTTTCAAAAATTAAATATGTAAGTGGTGCCGTAAAAAAATTCTAAATAACAGAATATGATGATAAAGAGAATCTATTTTACAATCGTTATATGTATGCTAAACCTTATTCCTGTCAATGCGCAGAAAGATATAATCATTATGCGAAGTGGCATGGATTATCAGGGACAAGTAGTGTTAGTCAGCAAAGACGTGACAGTTTTCAAAAATTCAGATGGTGAACAACAGGAACTCCCCAATCGTGATTTGTATATGATAAAGTACGATAAACGTGGAAATGTTTTTTTTACGGAGACTGGTGAGCGGATCACTGATAATGAGAATGAAGGTAAAATGCCAAGAGGCAGTTCATTAATTTATCTTATTGAAGGCAAGGAAATTGTTGCTTTCGATATATCTATTGATGTCAACAACGTGTCTTATTTCCCCTTAAACAAAAAAGGATCTTTCCTTTCTTTGTCATCAAAGAAATCAGATACCCAAGTTACGATTCCCAAGGATAAGGTCTTTTTGATTAAGTATCAAGATGGGACAAAAGATTTGATAACTGATTTTGAGACGGTTAAGAAACGAAAGGCAGAGGAAATTGCCCGTAAGAGAGAACAGGATGAAAAGGCAAAGCGAGAGGCGTGGTTAAGATCTTTCCCGAAGTCTGCTACTATTATTACAAAAAAGAATGTTGTTATTAATGCAATAGTTTATTTAGACGATAATAATGTAATTAAATATAAGAAGACGTCTATGTCCGATAGTCCATTCTTTATGATGGATAGAGAGCATATACAAGATGTTTTCTATAAAGATAGGTAAATAATACGAAGACTATCTGTCTTGAAATCTAAAAATGTTGCGTGCAAACAGCATTTTTTATCCAAAAGTGTTGCGCGTACGCAACATTTTTATTATCTTTGCCCAGATAAATTAAGGAAGAATGGAGAAACAAATTGATATTCGTTGGATTCAGCGTTATGCAAACTATCATAAAACATGCGCCAGATTGCTCGCAGTAACAGAAGCTGACAGGTTTATGGACGATCTGTCGGAATTAGAGATTGAGGGACTTGTGCAGCGTTTCGAATATACATTTGAGTTGGCATGGAAAGTTCTGCAGGATTTACTTATATACAAAGGCTATGAGTTTATGCTTGGTCCTAACGGGACGATGAAAATGGCTTTTGAAGACGGTTTGATATCTGATCATGATGGTTGGCGGAAGATGGCCAAATCACGTAATACTTTGAGTCATGTATATGATGAAGACGAAGTGCTCCCCATTGTCCGTCTGATTTATAGCGATTATGCTCCATTACTTAAGCAGTTGGATGAATCATTAGGCATTCTTTCCCAAAGTCAGGATTATCAGCAGGTATGAGATTTGGATTAAGTGATACGGTGATAAAGGAACTACAAGATGTTTTTCGTCGTCATGCGAACATCAAAAAGGTTCTGATCTTTGGCTCTAGGTCAAAGGGAAATTATCGTGTAGGTTCAGATATTGACTTGGCTGTTATTGGTAATGATATAGATTATAATCAGATACTGAGCATTCTTTGCGAAATTGATGATTTGGATCTTCTTTATTCTGTTGACCTTTTGGATTATCAAAAGAAAAAAGGGTCTCCTATTGGTGACCACATTGACAGAGTCGGTCAAGTCTTTTACGAAGTAGCATAGTCTTTCTGTTATATATAATATGAAGTAGTGTTGAGGCACTCCTTCATATTATATATAAACTTGAATCTTTTTATTTGAGATTGATAGTAATCTTCTTCTGATCTTGGTCGGCGCTACTGTTGCCGACCATGAGTTCGTACTTGCCTGGAACGACGCGCATGGTGTTTGTCTGAGTGTCCCAACCCTCGAAACTGCTGCGGGGCAGGTCGATGGCGACGGTCTTGGCTTCACCAGGAGCCAACTGAACCTGCTGATAGGCTCGAAGAGTCTTCAGCGGACCTTCCACATCTGCTATGTTACGGATATACACCTGAACGGTCTCCAAACCAGCCATTGCACCTGTGTTCTTGACACTTACCTGTACCTTGTTGTTCTTATATTCTGGCTTGCCAATCTCAAAGTTTGTGTAACTGAGACCGTAGCCGAAGGGGAACAGGGGCTCCCCTGTGAAATAACGGTAGGTGCGGTTCGTCATCTTATAGTCAAGGAAGTCGGGCAGGTCGTCAGTGCTCTTGTAGAAGGTTATGGGCAATTTTCCACTGGGGTTGTAGTCGCCGAAGAGAACCTCTGCCAGTGCCTGACCACCTAACTCACCACCATACCAAGCCTGGATGATGGCATCACAGGATTCAAGTTCTGGCAATAAGCCCATCGCTGAGCCGGAGCAATTGACGAAGATAACCTTCTTACCTGCCTGATGGAGCATCGCTAACGTCTCACGCTGTGCCTTGGGTAACTCGATACTGGTGCGGTCGCCACCCTTGAAGCCTTCCTCATCCACGCGCATCTCTTCGCCTTCCAGTTTGGGTGAGATTCCACCCACGAAGATCACGGTTTCTGCATCGTCGATCTGTGCCAGTAGTTCCTGATAGGTGGGGGCTACCTTGTGCTGGATGTCGAAACCTAAGAAGGCAAAGCCATTCTCCTGTACATAATCGATCTGAATGCGATATTGCTGTCCTGCCTCGACGGCAATCTCTTTTTGGGCACCCTGAATACGCTGGCGTACGCGCCATATATCAACGATGGTATCACCGTTCACCAGCAGACGGACCTTATCATCGCCGTTGATGTTGAAGATGACGGTTTCGTCGCGTGTGGGGGTGAAGGTGGCATCGAGTCGTGCGGAGAAGTGCTCGAGGTTCACGCCTGGGGCAAACACCGTGTTACCGCCGTTGCTCAGCATGATTGGTGCGGTAAAGTCGGTTGTGGCAGCAGGTGTGCCCTTCATCTCCGTATTATTATAATAGGTGGCCTGTATACCTTTGTTACCGAGTGGCGTCTTCAGTTCATCAAAACGACTCTCAAACGCTTCGTTATGTGTCAGACCACAACCGCTGATGAACTTAGCCTGAGGTGCGAGTTGCTGGATACCCTCCATGGCTGTGATGGTGCGAGTGGCAAAGCCGCTGTAATTTCCCCACATCATCACTGAGTCGATGGCATTGGCACCAAGTACGGCAATCTTCTGATTCTTCTTAAGTGGCAGCATCTGTTGCTTGTTCTGCAACAGTACGATACTCTTGCGGGCCATGTCGAGTGCCAGTTGCTTATGGGTATCGCAAGCCACGACGTTCTCTGGGATCTTGGTCCAGGGATTCAGGTCGTCGCTGTCGAAGTCGCCAAGTTCAAAGCGTGCTATCAGCAAACGGCGCAGACTCTTGTCAAGGTCTGCCTCCTTAATCTCTCCACGACGCACGGCTTCGGGCAGGTTCTTGTATTCTGATCCGCACTCTACATCGGTGCCTGCCAAGATGGCTTTGGCTGATGCCTCTGCAGGATCCTTGGCCACGTTGTGCCACTTGGGCAGGAAGTCGGTGATGGCACCGCAGTCGCTGGTGATCAGGCCATCGAAGCCCCATTCGTCGCGTAGGATCTGCTGTTCGTAACGCGTCTGAGCACAACAGGGCTGTCCGTCGATACGCTGATAGGCGCACATGATCTCAGCTACCTTTCCCTCCTGTACCAATGCTTTGAAGGCAGGCAGATAGGTTTCCCAGAGATCACGTTCAGGCAGATTCTCCACATCGAATTCATGACGGTTCCACTCGGGGCCGCTGTGTACGGCAAAGTGTTTGGCACAAGCCAACAGTTTACGATACTTACTGATGCCCAGGTCTTCTCCGTTATAACCCATGCCCTGAAGTCCTCGTACCACTGCCAGTCCCATCTTCGCAGTGAGGTAGGGGTCTTCACCATAAGTCTCCTGTCCACGTCCCCAGCGGGGGTCACGGAAGATATTGATGTTCGGTGTCCAGAACGAGAGACTTTGGTAGCGCTGGATGTCACCACTGCCCTTGGCCTGACGGGCCTTGACACGGGCCTCGTCACTCACGGCAGTGAATACGCGGTGGAGCAGGGCATCATCCCATGAGGCTGCCATGCCCATCGTGATAGGAAAGACGGTGGCAAAACCATTGCGCCCGATGCCGTGTAGGGCTTCGTTCCACCATTGGAACTGGGGGATACCTAATCGTTCGATGGTAGGCGACGTGTCCATCATCAGACTCACTTTCTCTTCGAGTGTCAGTCTGCCGAGCAGATCATCAGCACGTTCGCCTGCACTGAGGCAGGCATTCTGATAGGGGAGGGATTGAGCCGTAGCCATTATGGCGAAGACGCTCAAAACGGTTGTTAATAGATGTTTTCTCATATGCTATATAATTAGCAGTTTTTGTTGTGGTTACAAAGATACGAACTTTTTGCGAATCAACCAAATAATTAGAAAGAAAATAGCGGAAAACCTGATGGTTTTCCGCTATGATTAAGTTTGAGGTGTAGGATTAAAATTCGCTTGTAAATCCGTAACCATTGGTAAGACCTCCAATCAGACCGTTCTGTGAAATGGGAACGAGATAGATAGGAGCAGACTTGAAGTCCCAACCCTTGAAGAGATCCTCATAATAGAAACCGTTAGTCTCTTCCTGCTTCACGATAGCCTTACCCCAATCCTTCTTATAGTAACCAGCAGGTGTGGCTGTGACATTGGTGAAGAGACCCTTGATGGCGATATTACTATTGGGGAACTTACCATTCTGATAGGTCTTGTATGCATCCCAGTCGTGCTGACCGCGCCATCCGGGGAAGCGTGTAGCCTCCAGATCGGTAGTGGGCTCGTAGCCAGCCTTCAGCATAGCCTCAGGTGTTGGAGCTGTCACGCGAGAGCTCAGACCCATAGCTGTGGGATCCACACCTTTATAATAGATGTAGTTACCGATGGTGTTACCATTTTCGAAGGTATAGTAGCCATTAGCTTTCAGACCATCGATCATCTTCTTGGTCAGCTCCTTCACGGCCTTTACTTTCTTGCCAATGAAACCGGTACGGATCAGGGTCCAACGGCGGTCACCCTCACCAGCGAACTCGAAGCCGCGCTCATCGACAACATCCTCCAGTGTAACACCGCTCTTCGTACCAAGACCTGCACGCTTGTGGGTGAGGTTGTAGTATGTGTCGGCAGTGCTCTGGTCGGGAGATGTCTTCATCAGAGCTGCCTCTGCAAGACCCAGATAGATTTCAGATATACGCATATAAGGAGCATTGATACCTGACATACGCTGCTTGGTGATATACGGATTAACCTGACGGTTCTCGTCGAATTTACCACAAGCGATACCACCACCGTCACCAGAGGTCTTCATGTTGAAGCCCAGAATCACCTCATAGCAGCAGCCCTTACCATCGTAACCAGCTTCCTTCAGGTCGTCACGGATACCAGCGGTACCAGCCTTCAGATAAGAACCTGTAACGGTGCAAGAGATGTCGCGACGTACGTCTTTGGGATCAAACATACCATAGTAGAAGGCGGGGTTGATACGAGCCTGACCGTATGACTTACATACACCGAACTTGTTAGAACTGGTAGCGGGACGGCCGATAGCATAGGGGCGCTCGCAGTTACCAGTGGTTGACGAACCCTGCACATTCTCATCCTCGAAGATCGACTCGTCGGCAACACCACCATCGGCAGCATGCAGCTGAGTGAAGAAGGTTGAGTAGTTGTTGGCATCAAACTTCACTGCACCAGGATTCTCTGCCACATACTTGAAGGCATCGTAGGCGATATCATAATATGACTTATAATTCGTGGGACGAGCGTATGTTGCATTATTGATATCCGTATAATCCGGGTGTTTCTCCAAACGTGAAGCATCGGTCACATCCAGACGATAGGTCTGATAACTTGCAGCCTCCATTGCAATACGACCCAGCAGGGCGTAAGCATACTGCTTCGTGAACTCGGTCTTGTTGAGAGGAGTTAGCTCAGGACACAGTTCCTTGGCAACATTCAGGTCTTTAATCAACTTGTCGTAGATGTCAATACGTGAGGTAAAGTTGGTAGGAACATCGTTGAGTGAGAATACGTACATAACATCGCCATAGTACTTAATCAGCTCGCGATAGCAAGTGGCCTTCATGCAGAGGGCCTGTCCGTAAATCTCTGCATATTGCTCGCCGTACTTCTCGTCTTGCATCATCTCGTCTGTAATACCGTCGGTCAGGACGTTCATCGTCGGGATGATACCGTAGAGCAGTGCGAAAGCTGTTTTATCGTCGGCTGTAGAAAGGTCCTGCAGAACGGTGAATGTAGAGATGACGTCAGAGGCGCCGCCATTATAGAAAGTCTCTGCTTTCAGACGACCAGAGTTCTGTTCACCACCATGACGCTCGATATCAGATCCTGCGGCATCCAAGGTGTAGAATAAACCGTTGCCAAAAATCTGGTCTCTGAGTGCCGCATGAAAATTTGCGTAAGCACCGTCCATTGTTGTCTGACAACCATCGATAGATGAGGTTGCCAACTGGGCAGTAACCGTTGACGGAGAATTTGTTTCGAGATAATCGCCGCAAGAGTTCAAGGAGAGAACTGCTGTTGTGCATAGGGCGATACCTAATATTTTATTTCTCATTTTACTTATTTTTTAGATATTGTTTTAGAATGCTACATTAAGGCCGAATGTGAAGGTACGGCTACGTGGGTATGAGTTATAGTCGAAGCCCGGCGTTGGGAAACCTGAGTAGTTAGGATCCATTGCAGAGTTGGTGTTTACGTCTGGGTCAAGACCTTTATAGCCACTGATGCAGAAGAGGTTACCACCTGTGAAGTAAACGCGAGCGTTGCTGAGACCGATCTTACTGATCAGCGTCTTGGGGAATGTATAACCAATGGTCAGTGACTGGAGGCGCAGATAAGCAGCACTCTCAATGTAGTTGTCGCTGACAACAGGTGCATCGTTTGAAACGTAGCCTAACAGTCCGTACTCGGCACCAGCATTAAGTGCTGCAAGTTCAGCAGGATCAGTAACGGGGTAGAGGTTGCCATTTGCGTCGAGATCGTACATTCTCCAGTGGTTGTCGAACTTAGACTCCAGACGGTTCATAGCAGCCCACTTCGTGTTGTTTCCGCTGTGTACCGAACGGGCGAAGTTGGCATTGAATACCTTGCCGTCGAGCTGATATGCGAAATTAGCGTTGAAATCAATGGCCTTATAGCGACCAGCGAAGTTGAAACCACCAGTGTGTTTGGGAGCCATGCGACCAATGATAGTTACATCGTTCTGATCGATCTTGCCGTCTTCGTTGGTGTCCTTGTACTTAGGCATACCTGGGAATGCACTCTGACCATCAGCCAGTTTGTAATTCGTACTGCCGTGATAGGTCGTTACATTGCAGTCCTTGACACCGTCCTTCAGCGTCCAAACACCATCCACTACGTTGAAATCTTCAACCTTGTAGAATCCATCTGCCTGATAACCGATAATCAGACCTACAGGCTCGCCTTCTCTGATAATGTAAGGCTTTGACGGGTTCATGGCGGTAGAGGCAAATCTCATCTGACCATCCATGTTTGCATCAGCAGGAACTTCCTCAACCTTGTTCACATTGTAGTTATAGGTAATGCCGAAACTGAGGTTGAAGTCGGCCTTATCGATGATATTGTAGTTGAATGCGAACTCGATACCCTTGTTAGAGGTCTTGGCAGCATTCATGAACTTGTAAGAGAAACCTGAGGTAGAGTTAATGGGCACGAGCATCAGACAGTCCTTCGTGGTGTTCCAATAGAAATCGATAGCACCGTTGAACTTACCATTCAGGAAACTGTAGTCGATACCGATGTTGCGAGAAATGGTCTTCTCCCATGTCAGGTCAGGATTACCCTTCAGGTTGCCAGTGGTATAGTTGAAGCTACCATCGCTCTGCTGTTTAGATACCCACTGATCGATGAAAGCACTTGCATCGATACCATCGTTACCAGATGTACCGAATGATACACGAAGCTTCAAGTTGTCAAGCCACTTCTGTGCGCTTGCCATAAACGGCTCGTCAGAGATACGCCATGCAAAAGCACCTGCAGGGAAGTAACCCCAACGGTTGCCGTCTGCAAACTTGGAAGAACCGTCAGCACGCATGGTGAAAGTAAACATGTATCTGCCTAAGAGATTGTAGTTGGCGCGGCCGAACCAAGAAATGGTGTGTGAAGCAACACCGATGTTGTTCGTGAAATAGCTCTGGTTACGGTCCTGAGCCATCTGAATCTGTCCAAATGCAGTCTCCTTGCCCCAACTGGTAGGATACTGATAACCAAGAATCGTAGATGTGTTAGAACGGCTACCGAGGACTTCATTACCAATCAACAGGTTCAAAGAGTGAGCATCACTCTTAAAAAGATCAGCAAAGTCGTAATTCAAAGTGGTTGTCCATGCGGTGCTGTAGCCATCGCCCTGAGCCAACTTAGCCTGTGAAGTGAGATCACGACCGGTATTCGGGCCTGTCCAAGTCTCTGTCTTAGACCAGTTGCGTGCTAAGGCGAGTTCTGTCTTGGCAGTCAGGTTCTTGACAATCTCCCAGGTCAGAGCGGTGTTCAAACCAACGCGCTGCTTCTTGGTTAAATAATCATTGTCGTTGATGACTGCAATAGGATTGTACTGGGGCTCAGCAAAGATGTTACCTTCACCAAACTCTGTTGTAGCAGCATTTCCAAGAGGACCGTCAATCGGGTTGAACATCCAGGGATATACCAAAGTGTTGTTGATGTTGGCTGAAGAACCGTTAAAGAATCTGTTCTGAGTGGTAGCCGTCTCGTTATAGCGTGCCTCGACATCCAACTTCAGGCTTGAGGCAATCTTCTGCTGTAACTTCAAGCTGATGTTCCAACGGTTGAAACCAGAATTCTTCATCGTTGAGGCATCCTTGGTATAGTTGGCAGAAGCAAAGTACTTGGTCTTGTCTGTACCACCACTTACCGACAGATCGTGGTTCCACATGTGACCGCCCTGGAAGACATCGTCCATGTAGTTGTGTGAAGAAACATTCTTGTAGTCGTTCAGGTGGTTGCCATTCTCAGCCCCCAGACCATAGTATCTTGCCATGTTGTCGCCATAGCCGACAGCCTGCATATACTCCCATCTGTCACGAACATAGTAATAGGCATCCTGTGATTTCATGAGAGTTGGCTTGGCCTTGATCTGATAGTACATGTTGTACTTCACCACAGCCTTACCTTCCTTTGCACCCTTGGTGGTGATCAGGATAACACCATTAGCACCACGGGCACCGTAGATAGCCGTTGATGAGGCATCCTTCAGCACGTCGATACTCTCAATGTTGTCGGCAGGAA
>Ga0256407_10004672_pt1 | contig 22618 bp, 14 predicted proteins | sample RumenRJG_04DNA_FD_193489 | JGI IMG/M metagenome (GOLD analysis project Ga0256407, IMG submission 193489) | Bovine rumen microbial communities from Lethbridge, Alberta, Canada - RJG_04 | ecosystem: Host-associated > Mammals > Digestive system > Stomach > Rumen | place: Canada: Alberta... | reverse complement strand
ATTAAAAACATTATATTAATATAATCCTTAATTTAAATCTTAATAATATGCAAACAAAATATTTTATTTATAACATATGCATTTATATTATAATATTTTAATTCTTTGATTCATTGGATAAAATATTTATATATTCATATTTTAAAATCAATTTTTTAATTAGATATAATTTTTATATTCAATTAATAATAGCATAGATTAAATCTTCCATTTAAATTAAAATAATATTTAATTTATAAAAAAAAATAAATATAAATAATTTAATGATGGAAAAAGGGAAAGAAGAAATAAATAATCAATCTGAAGAAGATAATAATTCAAGTTTAAATGTTTCTTATGAAGATAATTCATGTAAATATTTATTAATGATTTTCCAATTTTCTAGTTTCAAATATTCCAAAACCAATATTAGAAAATTCAAATAATGAAAAAAATAAATTTTTAAATGATTCTGAATATCCATTAAACAAAAATTCTTCACCTGATCTTTTTACTGGTAATTTTGAACAATTAAATAATAATTTAAATGATGATTTATCTGAAAGTGGATATATTAATAGAAATTTTGATACAAATTTTGATGAAATTTATGAAAGTTTAACATATTATGTTTCTGCAGAAAAGTAATATTTTTTTTAATCAAAAATACATTTTTAGAAACAAAATAAAATTAGAAAAAGATAATTTAAATAAAGAAATAAATCAATTTTTATATTTTCGAGATGAAGAATTAACAAAATTAGAAAAAGAAAAATTAAAATATGAAAATAATATAAGCATTTCAAAATCAATATTAAACATGACTGAATTTATAGATTTAAATATAGGAGGAACATACAAAATAACTACATCAAAACAAACATTACAAAAATATCCAAATTCCCTTTTATCAATATTATTTGAAGACAAATCAAAATTACAAATATATAATAATAGAATATTTATTGATAGAGATGGAAAAACATTTATGAATTTACTTTTTTATTTACGTAATAATAAAATACCATATTTTGAAAATGAAAAAGACAAAAAAAATTTTTTTGACGAATTAGAATTTTGGCAAATTCCATATATAAACAAAGGGAAAAAAAAATCAATAATGACATTTGATATAAACTGGTGTGCTCAAACATTACAAATAGATTCATCATTAATAAAACTAAACAAAAACAATATCCAACATGGAATAGTATTTTGTAAACCATGTTTAGATGAAAATAATTCATATATAGAATTTAAAATAACAATTAAAATACCATCAAAAAATAAAAGTCATTTATTTATTGGAGTAGTTGATAAAAAAAAATATGATTTATCAAAATTAATGAGTACATTTTGGAAAGATTCACCAAGTTCTTTTTATTGGGATGTTTGGAATACTAAATTAATTAAAACTGATGATAAAGGATGTCAAGTTGGTAGTATTTGTGGTTATGGTTGTCATTGTCAAAATAATGAAACTTATCTTGGGATTAAATATGATGCTTCTAATAAAACTTTGTCTTTTTTTAAAAATGGTATTAATTTAGGTGTTGCTTTTAGGAATGTACCTTCTGGATTAAATCCTTCTTTGGATATTTGGTTTGAAGAAGGTGTTGTTGAAATTATGAAAAAAGCTGATTATGAAGAACAAAAATTCTTGTAAAAATTTAAGTTTAATAAATTGATAAAATAAATTAATTTATTATTGTTAAATTTTTTAATATTAATATAAATTATTAATTTAAATAATTAAAATTTTAAATTTTGATAAATAAATAATAATTAAATGAAAAATTACATTTATTGTAATTCTAATTTTTTTATTTTTATTTATATGAATAAAAGAAATTTAAATATTATATTTTATTCTTCCAATTATTTTATATATATTTCATTATATATCATTATGTTTTGTAAATTATAATAAATAATATTAAACTGCAATAACATCAAATAAAAAATTTAAAAATTATTAAATTTTTTATTGTTTTTGTTTATAGATAATTTTAAATATAATCTATTATTTTTTCTTTCAATCTTATGGCATAAAGTAATATTTTGTTCTAATAAAGGATTTTGAATATTTGGTGAAAAATTCTGAGTTTTATTTCTTGTGCTTATATTACAACTTGCCATTAATCTATGATTTTTTCCATTATTTAATAATTGTTGTTGAATATCAAATTTATTATAAGTAGTTTTCATTAGTTTTTGAAGTTCTGAATTTCTTGAACTCCTTTTATTTAATCTATTTAATGAATTCATTTTATATATATTTGTATTTCTTTTTTTTAAATTTATTTTTTGTTTAAAATTAGAGATTGTCATAAATTGATTATTTAATTTATTTTTATTATCACTAACATCAATTGATATAGTATTTGTTTTATTTTTTTTTGATTGATTTGGTGATATTTTTAATTTTGGATTAAAAAAATTTGAAATATGAACATTTAAAGAATGCTTTACTGAATTAATTGATACTTTTGGTAAACTATTATCATAATTTAAATTTTTAACAGGTGATGTAAATAAATAATTATTATTTGTTTTTGCATTATTTGATAAATCAGTCTTACTAAATAATAAGTTATTTGAATTTCTTGTATTTTGATTTTCTTTTTTTAATGAATTTGAAATATTTATATTATTTTCTTTTTTATTATTTATAATTTTATTATTTAAGTTTTGAATTTTCTTATTTTCTATTAATAAAGGAGATTTAATTTGATTTATTTTTATTTTATTAGATAAAACTTTGTTCATAATTTTTTTCCTTGTTTCTTCATTAATTTTAATTTTAAAACTTTTTTTATAATGATTATTTAAATTATTTGTCAATTTATTTTGATTTCCATTTAAATTATTTAATATATTAACTAAAGACTCACTTTCATTATCATAAATTTTTTTAAATCTAAAACTACTTTGATTTAAATCAATAGACTTACTATTAGTACTATCAGAAAAAGAACAAACTCCATTAATACTCTCTATAACAGTATCACTAAAAATATTTTTAATTGATGAATTATATTCAATTTTAATATTATTCTCATTTACAATATCCTCACCATAATTTTTATTATAATAATTTTCAGCACACTTTTCACCTGCTACTAAAAGTAATTTTCCAAGTTTTAAATTTCTAAATATAGGTTTACAAAAAAATTGAAGATAATTATGATAATATCCTACAAATTTTGGAATATGTTTTTTTGATTCATTAATAAAATAATATCTTTTGAAAAATTCTTCTGGGAATTCATATATCATTATGTCTTTTAAACACGCTACTAAATGTGTTGGTTTTGTTTTTAATATATTATTAATTTTCATTTTATTAAATTGATTTGTTATATCTTTTCCATATTTATTGTATAATTTCTTTGAAAGTAATCTCTTAAAATTCATATTCTTTTTAATTAATTTTTACTTATTTTAATTTATTTATTATAATATAAATAATGTTATTATATTTCAAATAGAAAAAAATTAATTTTTTAAAAATAAAAAAATGTCAGCATTAATAAAAAAGGGATTAAAAAAATTAAAATTAAGAAAAATTAAATTATCTAAACCAAGAAATCAATTGAAAAATAAAACTAAGAAAATTCCAAAACTAAAATTAAAAGAATTTTCATCTTATTCTCAATTTGAGGATTATGAAAGTATTGACCAAATAGAAACAAGTCCTGACAGTCCAGTTCCATTTAATTTTGATTCAGATGAATCTTTAACTTCAAGAAATGAGAGTTTCAATTTCAATTATAAAAAAATAGATGATTTATTTTTGAATGTAAATTGGGAAAAAGATAAAAGAAAAAAATTATTTAATTCAATTATAATTTTTGATTGGGATGACACATTATTATGTACTTCAATATTAAGTAAATATGGTCATTTTTCAGAAATGAATAAATATCCAATTAATGATTTAATACAAATTTCTTTATTAGAAGCTTTTGTTATGGAATTATTAGAAAAATCAATTGAAAAAGGTGATACATTTATAATAACAAATTCAGAAAAAGGTTGGGTTGAATATTCTTGTAAGAAATTTTTTCCTAATTTATTTCCTTTATTATCTAAAATACAAGTAATTTCATCAAGAGAAAAATATGAAAAAATGCATCCTTATAATTTTTTAATGTGGAAAATGGAAGCTTTTAAATATTTTATAAATGAATATAATTATGATATTCATTTACCTACTAATATTATTTGTATTGGTGATTCAATTGGTGATATTGAAGCAGGAAGAAGTTTGGAAGATAGATTCAAAATATATTTTATTAAAACTATTAAATTTGTTAAATTTCCTGATATTGAAGAATTAAAAGAACAATTAGGATTAGTTATTGATAAATTTGATCATTTAGTTTCTAGTTGTAAAAATTGGAATATAAATGTTGAAAAAAAAATTAAAAATAAATGATTCAAATTTTTCAAACCCACGTATTTTTTTTATAAATTTAACTTATTTAGTATTATGTTCATTCAAATGATTGGTAAATTTTGTGTTATTTTGTTATATTTGTATGATTAACTATATTTTATTTTCAAATTAAGATAAAATTTAAAAATAGACATTAAAATATATAAATTTGAAATTGAATAGTAAAAAATAAAATATTATATTAAAAAAAAATTATTATTAGTCTTTTTCATCATCTTCATTATCATCTAATTTATCAACAGTACAATCAGGTAACCAATCAACACCTTTTTCAAGCATTCTTTCTCTATTTCTAGAATTAACAGAATTTAAATTTTGAGGATCAGCCATTCTTAAAGTAATCATATAAAAAGCATAATCCCAAATATTATGTATATTTTCACAATGTTCTTTAAAACTTTTATTATTTTTTTCACATTCATCTTTCTCAACATTACAAATAAAGCAATTGTTAGCAATATCTTTTTCAATTAAATAATGTGCCTGTCTTAATTCACCAAAAGAATCAATAATAATACCATAAATAATATGAAGCATCATAGCTTCAAGTAACCAAAAGAATAATAAATCATGAATAAATCTATGAATAAAAGCACCTAAATGTTTAATAGCACTTTCACTTCTTACAACTTTACCAACTCCAGGATGCCATCTTAAACCATTATTTATTTGAGTAAGGAAACAATATAATAAACTTTTACACATTTCTTCTGGTGTTTCTCTACCATCTGTATCATAATAACGATCTCTTTGAAAATAATATCCCCATCCTGCATATACATATAGTAATACTAATGCAAAAAGTGATGTCCATAATAATTGTTGTCCTTTAACTACAATTGATAATATTATATTATTTAATGTTTGAGAAAGTGATACTACTGCTAAAAGTGAAAATGAGAAAAAGAACATTAATTCCTTTCTTACTATACCTAATAAGGTAAAAATAAAAAAGAATATAAATGGATTTAATTCTCCTTTACCAAATATTGCTTGATAACGAATTAACATTTGATCATAAAATGTTAATTTTTCATCTGGAATATCATGTTTATCATTATGATGTGCTTTATATTTTGCTTTTTCAATTTCATAATATAATTGATATTTAGTTGCACACCAAAATACAATTATTATCATTACAAAACCACACATAATATATGATATTATTTTTACAATATTTAATACATTTTTACCATAAAATCTTTCTCCTGATTCATGTAAACAAATTAATAAAATAAAATTTAAAATAAATGAAACTAAAAATGTAATATAACCTAAAATATGATAATTAATATTAGTAGATTTTCTAAGTAATTGATTCTTTCTTAAATAAGTCCAATTATATACAATTTCAAGCATAAAATATTCACTTGATTCAATTAAATCATATAATTTAGTATATCTATTTTTTCTATCAACATTCCTTAAAAATTCACTTTTAGAATCAGAGGACAAATACTTTGAATAAGGATGAATAGTATAAACAACATAAATAGGAGGAACTTCAGGTTTCATTTTAACTAAAACATGTTTAGAAACTTCATTAAAGAATTTAATTACATAATAAGCTTCTAAATCACTTTCATCATTAATTGAACCAACTATTCCTTCTAATTTATTTGTTGATTTTGTTCTTTTATTATAAGCTAAAAGAACCTCATCTGAAACATTATGAACTCTATTCCAAAAATCAGTTGTTTCTTCATTTTTATATTGAATATATGTTAATATAAAATATTTAAAAAATACATTACATAAATCAAATGTTTTTGTTTGAGAAAAGTTTGGATCTTCAAAATATAATTGGGTAAATTTAAAACATAATTCTTCATTGAATTTTAATTGCTTTAATTTTTTATTTTTAGGTTTTAAATTTTGTTTTGCATCAAAATTTTGATCAATGATTCTATTTGTTCTATTTCTTTTGAAATTTTCTTCATCAATAAAAATACTTTTACCTTGAGTTAAAGTAATTTGTTTTAAATAAAATTTTTTTAAAACATTACAAATTGATTTTATAATCATTGAAGGATGATAGCAACTCATAATTAAATTTTTAATATTTTTAGGACAATTATATTCTTCCATAAAAGCAAGAACAAAATCCATTAAATCTTTTCTAACAGAAAAAATAACATCACTATCACTAAAATCATCAAACATTAATGATTTAATATTATTTAAAAATGTTTTTAAAGCTTTACCATTTTCAAAAGTTTTATTTTCAAAAATAAAAGGATTAGAATTTCTTCTTAAAGTAACTTTTCTTTCTTTTTCAGGTTCAGGATTATTTTTTTTATTATTATCTTCATCACTATCAACTTCATTATCACCTTGATTATATAAAACTTTAAAATTATTTGGTTCAGAACCTTGAACAATTTCAATTAACATTTCAATTAAACAAGAAAATAAACCATAAAAATAATCTTGTACTTCAGTATTATATTTTGAATTTTCCCAAGAAGAAATAGTAATAATTTTATCAACAATAAATAACATCATATCATAAAAATTAACATTTTGTCCATTTCCAATTGTAAATGAAATTTCACACATTAATCTATGTTGAAAATTTTGATTATGATCTTCACATAAAAATTTAAATACTTTTATTATATGACATGCTGTGTAATATTCATCAGAAATTACTATTGATGTTGGATTATATTGTGAAAAAATACTTGATAAAATATTATCAAAACCTTTTGTTGCTAAATATAAAAAATCTTCTATTTGTCTTTTTTTATATGAATTTACTTGATTGTCATTTTGTTTATTTAATGTTACATTTTTTTTATTATTTCCTTTTATTGTCTTTTCTGCTAATGCTAAAATTGCTTCTTGTGATTCATCAGTTTCAAATTTTAATAATTTTAATAACATATTAATTCCTTCTGGTGAGAAACATCCTGCTTTATTTGTTGATATGAAAAATAAATATTTCATTAATACTGATCTTACACTTGTTTCACCATCTAAGAAATTATCTTCAAAATTAGATTTAATTGAACTTTTCTCAAATTTTCCTTTTTGTTCTAAATAAATTTCATATGCTTCCCATGCTGTTTTATATGATGTTTTTGAAAAATTAATTCCTTTTTTTTCTAAATCAGATTTAAATGTTAATTTTGTATTTTCTTCAAATTTTTCATATTCACTAAAATATAATACTAATTCTTGAGATGTTGGTTCTTCTATTAAACTCATTACATGTTTATTTATTATTTTATAAATTTCCATATAATTTAATATTGTAAATGATGAATTTGTTATTAATTCTATATCTTCTTTTACTTCTTGTAAACTTTTTTCATTTCCAAATTCTTCATTTTTAAAAACACTTTCAAAATGTTCTTCTTCTGGAACATTACTTATTATTTTACTTTCAATAACAAATTCTTTCATTTTTAATAAGTAATAACAAAATTTATATAATTTTAATAATCCTTCTCCTTTAATACTCATTATCATTGATAATGCTTTATTTAAATATATTTTAATAGGTAAAATAATAGCATTTTCAATATATTTCATATATAATGAAGTATCAGCTTTTTTAGCTCCCATAATAATTTTTTTAATATTTTTAACTTCAAATAAAATTAAATCAAATTCTTTTTGTGATTCTTGTGAATAAAAATTATAATTAGATACTTTAAGTAATCTTTGTAAAAATAAAAATATTTTCATTTGTTCAATTGGAATTAATGAATCACCAACTTCAGCAACATCAGCATCTAATTCTTGTTGAAAATTATATCTATATTGTTCTAATTTATTTAAATCAATAGATAAATCAATATAAATCATTCTGAAAAATTTAATTAATTCTAATCTTAAACTAATATTTAAAGTAGTAATTGATAAAATATGATATAAATCATCAGCAGATAAAAATTCAGAAAGAAAAGGAGGCATTTCATCTAAAGCATTTAAATCAAAAGTTTTTGTTATTAATTTAAAATATCTATTAAATATTTTAAACATTAAAGGAGGACCAAATGATGGTGATAAAGCAATATAATTTTGATAATATTTTTGGAAAATATCAGGATTATTAAAATTTCTTTTTGTAAAATATGATTTTGAATGTTCTTTAAAATCATCTGCAATTTCAATTAAATATAATTTATATTTTTGAATTAAATCACTATCTGTAATATCTTCTAAATGAGGTTTTATATAATCTAAAAATTGATGTTGGTCGTTTGCTTTTAATAAAAACATTAATTCTAATAATTTAAATAATTTAACTAAACAATAAGGTGAATTTGATAAATTTTGTCCATTATTTTGTTTTGAATTTTCTGATGATTTATGATAAATTAAAAAACCAAATTTTGCAAGGAAAAAACCATTTGGTATTTCACAACCATATTTAATTAATATTTTCAAACCAAAAATCATATAATCTAATACACAACATAAATATTGTCTAGGTATTTTAGATAAATTTTTTAAAATTGGAGTACTTAAACCAATAATACAATTATCTTGATTATCATTAATAAAAGCATAACAAAATCTAATTACATTTTCACATAATTCAGCTGAATAAATACTTTTATCTTTACTAATTCTAAAAATTTTAGTAATTGAATATAAAATTGTTGATTTATTAAATAAAAATTGATTAGAACTATTATTATTTGGAGGAGCATTTTGTAAATTTTTATATTGATAATCATATTCAGATGTAAAAACACCATAAGATTTATCAACAATATTTTCAAATTTATTTTCTATAGGAGATAATGTTCTATTTATAATTGTTTTTAAAAATTCTTCTAAAATATCAATTTTAATATTTGAAGCATTAAAATAATCTGCATAAAATCCTTCTAAAGTATTAGTATCTTCATTTATTACTTTTAAAAATGGAAATTCTTTTTCTCCACTTTCAGGAATTATTTTTAAAAATGTTATTAAATTAGTATTAATTGCTCTTCTCATTGATGGTAAATATGTATCTTTTTCTGATAATACAAAATCTAATGTTATTTGAATTATAAATATTATTCTCATTAATGAAATTTGATATTCTTCATTTGTCATTTCATCATCTTCATCATCATCATCATCTGAATTTTGAGTATTTGAATTAGAAAGTTTTTTTACTAATTTACCATCATTTTCTTTCTGAATTAAAATTGATACTACTTCAAATTCTTGTCTTAAATAATCTGCTGTATGAATCATTATTTTATTTATTAATTTAGATACTTCTGTAAATGATTGGAAAAATATTTTTTCATTTTCATGTTCTTCATAAGTATTATCTAAATTAAAAAATGAACAATATGTTTCATCATTTATATAAATTGTAAAATATGTTATACATTTAATAATTGTTTTTAATAATTTTGCTCTTTCTTCTTTTAAATATATTTCATCATTTTCTACTAAAGATCTAAATAATGCCATATATGAAAAGAAATCTTCTATTATTTTACATATTTTACAAATTTCTTCTTTTGTCATTAAAAAGTATCTTGAATAAAATTTAATAATTCTAAATAATTCTATAAAAACTTGAATTGATTCTGTTATATCTGGTCTAACTCTTACAATCCTTTCTATTGTTGTTACTACTGTATCAATTAAATTTTCTTTACTTAAACCAGATGAAAAAAATATTTTATAAGCTTTATCTCTAAAAATTTTCCTTTGAAAAGGACTTAAATTTAAAATATCAGTAATTAAATATCTAGGTAAAATTTCAAAATAACTTCCTAATCTAAATTTAATATAACCTTTAATATAATTAATTAAAAATGTATTATTTTGTTCAGTCATTTTCATATTTTTTTCAAGTAAACTTTTAGTCATTTTAGTAGTAAAATATATATTAATTTTCTCATTAAAATAAAAATTATATTTACAATTAGTAGAATTATTTGCGAAATTAGCATAACCAATACCAAAAGTAGTAGAAATAATAGCTTTATCTAATTTTTCACCAACTAAATTCATAAAATCATTATATTCAGAAATAAAACCAGTATAAATACTTTCAAATAATTCAGTTGAAGTAAAAAATAAATTAATTATATGAGTTGGTGTTAAATGAGAAAAATAATCATCAGAATCTTCTTCATCATAACTAGGAATATTTAAATCATTAATAAAAACAGATAAATAATCAGGTGATTTATGTTTAGAATCATTTAAACTTAAACAATCACATGTAATTTCTCCTCTTGAAACTCCTAATTCAAATTCTTCTTTAGAACAAGAAACTTTCCTAAATTGATATTTCCTAAAAGCTCTTTCTCTACTTTCATCATCATCTTCATTAGTTAATAAACTATGACAACAAAAATGATAACAAAAAATACAAACTTTCTTTCCATTAACTCCAATATAATATTCATATTGTTCAGCTAGAATAGATAATAAATTAAAACAACATTTAATAGAATTTTGTTCTGAATCAACTTCCTTTTCTTTTTTTCCCATATTATGACATTTAAAACCACACATACAAATTGCAGGATGATCATCAGAACCTTGAACATAATCTGGAATTAAATGACCTTTATGACATTTTTCTGCACATTGTTTACATATTGGAAATTTATGTTCTTTATCACATGTTTTACAAAAGAAGTAATCCATATTTATTTTACGGAGACCTGTATTCATTACACAACAATCTATTTTTTTCATCTTTTGTACTACTGGTAATTGTGGGTTATTTGATATTACAAAAATTTCATCTGTCAATTTTTTTAACTTTGAAAGTTCTTCTTCTGAAAATTTTTTCATTTTTTTTTATTAAATTTTTTTATTTTTAAAAACAAATGGTTTTTAAATTATATTAATTAAATTATAATTAAAATATTTAAAATTATTTTAAATATCATTATATTACAATTTAATATATTTACTTTCTTTTAAAATTTTCTATCATATCTTCAGTATCTTGTAATTCTTTTTTCATCATTCTTTCTAAATATTTAATCTTATCATCATTTTTTTCACAAATCAAAATTTTTTTCTTTAACTTTGCATTTTGAATTTTATTTTTTTTCAACCTTAATTGAACATTATTTTTAATAGTTTGATTTCTCATAAACATTTCAATATATTCATTTTTATAAAATTTATGTAAAGTAGTAGCTAAAGTTTCCTTAATAGGATCTCCACCTTTAGAATTATAAGTATGTAAAATGCTTTTAACTTTACCAAAAGGATTAACAGCAATTTGTTGTTTTAAACCACCATTTTCCATATATAAAGCAAAATATTTTTCTTTTCTAACTTCTTTTCTAACAAATTCATCTTCTTTATGTGATTCAGCAAATTTTCTAATATGAATTCTTTCAATCATTCTATGTGAAAAATTCTTATCTTGTGTCATTACTTTTTTAATATATTTTAATTTATTTTTTAAATTATTTAATCTTTTTTGAATAATTCTTTCTTCATTATTGAAATTTAAACTTTGTTCTGTATTTTCTCTATTTGTTACACATTCAGTATTTGCTTTTGTTATATTTGATGTATGTGGTTTTGATGCACAAGCAGTATGAGCTCTTGAACATACTGTTGAAGTGTTTCTTCTTTTTTTCTTTTTTGGAAAATCATCTGTAAATATTCTTTCTTTTCTAAAATTTATTTCTTTATATTTATTTGTTTTTGGAATGTAAATATCTTTTTTTTTCTTTGGTAATTTTACTTCTTCTAATATTAATCTTTTTTTCCTTCCTATTGTACTTTTTAATCTTTTTTTTTTTGTTTCAGTTTTTTTTATTTTTACTTCTTCTTTTTCTTTTTCTTCTTCTTCTTCTTCTGTATTTACATCTAATTCTTTTATTTTTTTTGTTAGTTCTCTTTGTTTTTTTTGGATTTTTGATATTAAATCAAAATCAACTCCAACAAAATCTGTTTCTGTATGTGTATATGGGGTTTTTTTTTGTTCATAATTTATTTTTCTTTTTATAAATTTAAATGTATCAAATTCTTTTTTCTTTTCAATATTAATTTTTTGAGTTATTGAATGTTTTATTTCTTATGGTTCAAAATATTGTATTAAACCTTCTGGAATTATATTTTTCATATGTTCAGTTTCATTTTTTATTATATTTTTCTTTTGAGTTTCTATATCAAGTGGTTCTGGTTCTTTTCTATTTATTAATTCATTATATAATTTTCTTAAATTTGAATCTTCAGGAATTATATCTTTATCTTTTATAAGATTTGTTTCATTTGTTATAAATTTTGCTTTATGTTTTGATATTGCTGGTAAATTTTCAACTTGTTTTGGAATATTCATTGGTTTAAACGTTACAATTAATTCAGTATTATCTTCTATTTTATCAATATCATTTTTAAATTCATATTTAGATATTTCTGAATCACTTACTTCTTCCTTTTCTCCTTCTTTTGATTTTTTTTCCTTATTTATTTCCATTAACAAAATAATTAAAAAAAATTATAAAATTTCTTTAACAATTATTAAAAGGAAAAAATATGAATTTAAAACAAATAATTTCCCATATATCAAATATAATAAATAAAATATTATATTCATATATCAATTTTTTACTCTATACCATATTTAATTATAAAACCAAAACATAAAAATTACATAAAATATCTTTTTATTCTTCAACTTTCAATTCCTTAATAATAATAGTCATATCAGGTGTATAAGAATGACTTCTATAAGAAGCTTTACTTTCTCCTATTATACTTGAAACACTTTCAAGTAATAATTGTTCATTTTCTTGTAAAATAGAAACTAATCTACTTGTATTTATAACATTATTAATTCCGTCTGAACAAATTAATAAAAAATAATTTGTAGATTTATTTAATTTAAAAGTTGTAATATGAGGTGTTGATAAAATTCCTATTCCTTTTCCTATTTGATCTCCAAGTGATCTTGTATTTATTAAACCAGGGAAATATTTTCCTTTTACAAAAATCCTACTTTTAGTTTCTCCTAATAATTTCCTCATTTCTCCCCCATGTTCATATATTCTTCTAATTTCAAAATTAATTTCATTAGGATTAATTAAATTATCAACTAAAGTATCATTTTGATTTTGTGAATCTTGTTCATTAGAATCACAATTTAAAATATCTTCAGTAAAATTAGAATCATTAAAAGTACATTCAGTAATATTAAATTTACTAGGCATTAATTTATCAGAATTAAAAACAGTTGCTAAAACATTTCCAACATTAGAAAAATATAACATAGATTTAACTCTAATAACTAAAGTAACAGCAACACCACTTAAAAAAGGATCATAATTACCATAAGTTTTTTCTTCTCTATTAATAATTTTTCTATTAACTTTCTCATAGATATCATTAAATTGTTTTTCATATTCATTTTCAAAATTATCTTTATCAAAATTTACTATATATTCAAAAAGTACATCTTGACATATTTGAGCTACTTTATTTCCAAATGGTCCATGTCCATCTATTACACAATATGCTTCAATTGGCCCATTTAATAATACGAAAAATTTATCTTGATTAACAAATTCTAATTTATATCCTTTTTTATATCCTATTGCTATTGAATGATTACTTGATTTAAATGATAATTTTTCCATTTTTTCTTTTGAGTTTTCTATTATTGATGTAAATTCACAATTTGTATTTAAATAATTTGTATAAAGTAAAAGATTTGAATTTGGAAGAAGTTGGTTTGTAAAACCTACTGATTTATATAAGGATGTTCTTTTTTGATCCTTTTTTGATAAATGAGGAGTTAAATTGTCTTCTTTATTATTTTGACCTTTTTGATTTGGATCTATTATACTATCATTTGATTTAGTTACTATATTTGATGATGAACAACCCATTAATTATTATTAAATTTTTTGTAATTTTTTTTAAAATGACGAATATTATATTATTATTAATAGTAAATAAAAATAAATATTTTCAAAAATATTTTAATTTTTAAAATAATAATGATTGAATGGTTATATAGGAGAAAAGCGTGTAGAGATTTTTTAAAAGTTTATACAGAAGAATTATATAAAGATGTAATTCCTGATGTTTTTGAAATTGGAGTATTATCATTATTAAATAGTTTTAATAAAGTAATTTATACAAAAAAAGAATTATCAGAAATAATTTTAGATTTAAAAAATAAAGAATATATTAGAAATCCTCAATATAGAACATTACAAAAATTAAATACTCAAAATACTAATAATTTATATGAAGATGAAGATAGACAATTTAGGAGATATTATAATAATTTTTCATCAAAAGAAGATAATGTTCATCCTAATTGGTGGTGGAATCTTAATGATGATGAAAAGGAAAATTATGACAGGAATCATCGTAAATTCAATTATAAAAAACAAAAAGATGAAAGTAGTCAAACTATTGATTTTAATTTTGATGATTATTATTTTCCTAATTTCAAAAATGATTATAATAATCAAATGATGTATTCATCACCTAATTTTAAGAATGAAAATTTTTATAATAATTATGTAAATAATGTTAATCAAAATTATAAATCTAATAATTTAAATAATGTTTTATCAAACTGGGATAATAATTTAATGTCTAAAAAATATAATAATGAAAATTTTATAATTAATTCTCCACAAAATAGAATGATAATGAATAAATTAAAAAAGGGAAATATGAATAATAATAATGATAATTATTATGAAAATATTCAACAAAAGAAAAATATTTTAAATTCTAATCATCAAAATATAAATTCAAATATAAACAATAATAATAATAATCAAAACATAAATATAAATCAACCTCCAAAAAGGAAAATAAATTATAAAATTTCATATGATAAGGAATTAAAACCAGAAAAAATAGAAAAAAATGGAAAAGATAATGAAACATATTCATATTATAAAGGAAATATTCAAATAGGACCTTCAAATAATAATAATACAAATCCAAATTATAATAATAGTATATCAAATCAAATAGAAGAATCTCAAAGTATGAATTTTACTAATTCTCAAAATATGAATAATAATGAATTTACTCAAAGTCAAAATAAAGAAGTTTTATCTACTATGAATATTTCTGATAATACTAAAAAACTTTTTCAAACAAATTTTCAAGATTCAAATATGAATAATTATGATTATGAAAATCAAAATTATAATATTCAAGAAATAAATGATGATTATGAATAATTATTTTTTTTTTAAAAATAACAAATTATTTTATTTAAAAATAACATTTGTAAAATATAATTAAAAAATAAATTTTAGTAATTAATAAAAAATAATTAAATTTCCTAATTTATTCATATTAACTTCATTTAACTAACAACTTCAAATTAATATTATAAAAAAATCTTTCTTTTTTCAATAAAAAAAAAAAATTTATAAAAAATAAAATGGATAATCAAAAAGCCCCAGAAGACAGACCATACATAATAAACTTCATGATTCAATCAGTAGATGGTAAAGTAACAGGTAACTGGTATGAACTTCCAGAAGGTGAATTCGCAATGATAGACTATTGTGAAAAAGAACAATTTTTAAAAGCCGATGCCTTTTTAAATGGAATAAACACATATTTAGAAACATATGTAAGAGAAAACTTTACTCCAGATTTAACACCATTTAAAGGAAAAAAAGCAAATAAAAATGAAGATTATAAATCAGATAAAAAATGTAAAATGTATGCAATTTGTTTTGATAGAAAAGGAAGATGTCCTTTTGCACAAAGTGCTTTTGAATCTAAATTATTACCTAGAGAAAATGTTGAAGTTATAAGTGTTTTAAGTGAATTAGCATCTGATGAATATATTCTATATTTGAAAAGTATTGGTTTATCTTATATTTTTGCTGGGAAAGATGATATTAATATTAAAGTTGCTTTGAAGAAGTTAAAAGATATTTTTGGGATTAAAAAAATTTTAATGGAAGGTGGTCCTACTTTAAATGGTGCTTTTCTTAAAGAAAATTTATTGGATGAATTAGTTTTATATATTTCTCCTCTTATTAGTGGAAATGATAATGATAAACCTTTGTATATTAATGGCACTGTTAGACCTTTAGATTTAGTTGGCACTTTTGTTAATAAAGATGGGACTTTACTTTTGAGATATAAGTTTAAGAAATAATATTTTTCTTTTAGTTTTAATATTTAATTTAATTAAATTATATTTTAAATATTTAAATTAGAATTTTAATTTTATTTATAAATCTGTTGTTTTTTGAGTTTTACTTTTTTTTCTTTTTTCTTTTTCTTCTTCTACTTTCTTTTTTATTATTTCATTTAATTCATCCATTCTTTCTATAATTAATTTTCTTTCTGATTCATAAATTCTTTTAATATTTGTTCTAGTTTTTTCAGTAAAAATTTTATCATAATAATCTCTAGTTTTAACAACACCAAATTCATATAAATATCTTTGTAATCCATCATAAAAAAATCTTAAATTAGAAGTATTTGAAGGTCCAGGTCTATTAATTTTATAATCTTCTAAAATAATATTAATATAATCATCATTTTTAATATCAACATATTTTTTTAAATTTTTATCAATAACATATTCATCATAAGGATCAGTATATAATTTAATAGGAAGATGTGGTTTATAACTTTTACTTTTTGAATAATCATAAGTTATACCATAATATAATAAATTATCACAATTATCTTCAATTTCATTTTTTAATGTAATAACTTCACCAATTCCAATATTTCTAATTGATTTAATTTCTATTTCATTTGTTTTTGGATTTAAATCTAATTCTGCATTATAATATTTTGGATGTAATGCAAATAAATTTATAAATGGAATTATATAAGAAATATTATCAAATTTATTTTTAAATAATTCATTTTGTGTTCTAAATGCCATATATTCATCTAAATCAAATTCTATATTTAAAAATCTTGTTATTATTTGATGTTCTTGAATTAAATTTTCTTTTGTTTTAAATACTTTTGAACCACAAATTGAATTACCAAAAATTTCATATTCACTCATTGAATAAAATATAGGGAATCTATTTCCTAATGAATCAATATTATCAGTATAACTAAATTCTAAAAATTGTTTAAAGTGTTTATAAAATTTTCCTTTCTTTTTTTTATATGATTTCATTATTATATATGCAATAAATGATTGATATTTAACTTTCATTCTATATGTTGGTTCTTTAGATAATTTTTCCCATATTTTTTTTTCTTTTTTAGAAGATAATTTTAATACATCATCAAATGTAATTAATATTTTCCTAGGAATTATCATTAATTTATCACCATTATTTATTTCTTTATTTCCAATATATTTTTCTTCAAAAGGTGCAGTAAAATTTAATGCTATATTATTTATCTTTAATTCATTTTTTTTCCCCCAATTTAACATATCGATATATATATCATATCTTTTACTTTTTTCTTGATTTGATAATGTTATATGGAAAATTAATAATAAAAAAAATTTCATTTAAAAAATAATATAATATTATTTATCAATTAAAAAATTATTATTTATTAATAAAAGGAGAATAATAAGATTTTAAATTTAATTTTGTGAATAAAAAGTGTTTAAAAAAAATATTTAATTTCATTTAATTTTTATTCTTCATATAATGCTGAATAAATTAAATGTTTAATTACACTATCATCTAAAAATGATTTCATAATATCTCTCATATCTTTTCTATTTAATTTCTGTTCGAGACTTTTATTTTTAAAACTTGTAAATTGATTTTTTGTAATTGTACCTTCTTTTATGTCATAATTATAATTATTAAAAAATATTTCTTGACTTGAAACTTTTTTTAACATTTGTTTTTCTTGATTAGTTTGATATTCCTTAATTTTACTTCCTAATTTTTCAAATATTGGATTTTTAAAATTTTTCATAAATTGATAAGTTTTAAATTTTTCACTTTGTTTTTTTTCCTCATTATTTAATTTTTGTCTAATCATTTCTTCATTTTTATTAAAATATTGTTCTAATTTCATAATTTCATATTTTCTTGTATTTATAAAACTCATTGAATTTTCTAAAGCATTTTTTTCAAGACCCATACTTTTATGACTATCAAAAATATTTACTTCAGAATTATTTTTTGATCTTTGATTTTCTTGACATTCTTTTAATCTAGTTAAAAGATAATTATGATAATCTTGAGAATTTTGTATTTCTTGAATTAAAAATTTATTTTCTTCTTTTAATTTATTAATTTTATGTTCATATTCATTTAAAATTTTATATTGTACTTGTAAATCTTTATCAGTATCATAAACTTGATTTTTTTTTGTAGTAAAATCTTTTTGTAATTTCTTTAATAAATCTTCACTTGTTGAATTTTTTAATGCATCTACTAATTTAAATCTTATTTTAGAAAGTTCTTCTTCTATCATTGCTTTATTTGAATTTAATACACTATTATATTCTTCATAACTTCTTTTCTTTTTTCTATCACATAATTTACCAATTACTTCAATATTTGCACCTATTTCTTTTAATTTTTTTTCAATGTTTTCTTTTCCAAAAATATAATCTTCTAAATTATAATTTTCATCTTGTTTTGAATTATTTTCATTTTTTGATACACTGAAAATATTTTTATGTTTTCTTATATTTTGTGAATTTCTCATTCTAATCATTTTTATTTTATTAAAAAAAAATAATAAATAAAAAATAATTAAAAAAACTAGTTGGTTAAATAAAAATATTATAATAATAAATTATTTTTCATATTTAACAGTAGAATAACCAGAATTAATAACTTTCATCATTCCACCTTCAATATTATAAAAATTATTTTTAAAACCTTTTCTAATTAAATAAGTAATAGCCATTGCAGCTCTGCCTCCTCCTCTACAAGTAATATAAATATTATCATTTTTAGGAATATCATTTATTTTATTTTTAAAAGTAGAAAAAGGAATACAAAAACAATGAGAAATAATTCCAGATTCAATATATTCATTTATTTCTCTTATATCAATTACACATTTTTTATCATTTACTAATTTTTCAATATTTTCTTTTGTTGAAGGATAAATTGTTAATTTTTCTGAATTTTTTCCTGATTCTACCCAATCTTCATAATTGAAATATCCTATTATATTTGGAAAACCTAATCTAAAAAAGTTTTTTATTATTTCTTCTTCTTCATTTGATTTTTCTACTATTAGTATATAATTGTCTTTTGGGTATAATAATTTTAAAGTCCAATTTGTAAAGGAAATATCAATTGGGAAAAAAATTGAATTTTTTATAAATCCTAAATTTGATTTTGCTAATGGTCTTGTATCTATTATAAATAAGTTTTCATCTGTTGAATATTTTTCTATTTCAGAAACTGTAAGTTTTTTAATTGATTTATAAATATTTTCAATTGATTTATCTTTTGGGAAATTATCAATTGATATTTGTTCATAAAAAGGATTATAATTTTGAAAAGAAATTTTATTGTAAAAATCATCTTTTGATAAATTAAAAAATTCATTTATTTTAATTTCATTCTCAATAGTATCACAATTACCATTTGAATTAATATATGATGGGAATAAATATACATTTTTATCTAATGATTTCAAATATTGAATATCATTATATAATTTTTCTTTAATTTGATTTTTTTTAATATCATTTAATTCTTTATAATATGGATTACCTATTGTTCCTATTAATATATTTCCTCCAGTAAATACTGCCTTTTCTTTTTTATCAGAATTGATTAAAATATAATTTGTTGAATCTTCTGTAAATCCTCCTTGATTACTTGATTTAATTGAAACATTACCAAAATTATATAAAGTATTTTCTTTAGGTTTATATATTAATTCTATTTTATATTTTTGAATTAATTCATCATAATTTGAAATATATTCAAATGGTTTTTTGGTTAAGAAAATATATTTTAGATTTGTTGTTTTTTTTGTTATTAATTGAGTATAAAGTTCTGGTTCAAAAATTGGATCTATTAAAATTGATTCTTGTTTAGATGTTAAGAAAAATGATGTTATATTAAATAATTTATTTGAAAATAATTCTATTTGAAAATCTTTTTCTATTATTTCTTTCTTATTCATAATTATTGTTTTAATTTATTGAAAATAATAATTCTTTTAATTAAAAAATTATTTTTTCTTTAATAATATTTATATAATTTAAAATATTGGAAAAATTCAATGGAAAAAAAAATAAAATATAATTTAGTAATTGTAAGCCATAATATAGGAAAGGATTTTGTTGAATATATTATGCAATTAATAAATTCTAATCAACCAAATAATATTATTGAATTTAGAGAAAGATATTCTAATTTATTAAACTTACATAATATACTTTTAAAAGAATCAAATTCAAACAATTTTCCAAAATTTCCACCTAAAAGAATTTTTGGTAATATGAAAGAAGATTTTGTATTAGAAAGAGAAAAAGATTTAAAAACATATTTTCAAAAAATTTTTGAAAATCAAGAATTTTATAAATTAAAATCATTACAAAATTGGATTGATAACATTATTAAAAACAATAAACCAAAAAATCAAAAAGAAGAAAATATTAAAAATAATAATATTATAATAGATAAATATAAAAAAAAAGAAGAAGAATATATAGATACTCATTTTATTGATTTTTTTGATTTTGATAATACTGATGATGAAAATATTGGAAAACCTTTGAAAGATGAAAACACTATTAATCAAATTGAATTTAATTCAAATATATTTTTAATTCCTGAAGGTGATGATAGAAATTTTGATTTAATTCAACAAGAAAATCAAATAATTCAATATGAAGATTTGTTAATTGATAATTTAAATTTGTTTATTAATATAATAAACAATAAAAAACTATTATATTATGAAAATAATAATAATTTAATTGATTCTTTCAAAATTTGAAGAAATGTTTTTTTTCAAAATTATATAGTAAAATAAAATATAAAATATATTTAAATTATATAAATTCATCTATTATAAAAATAATTTTAATTATAAATTAAAAACACAAATTTAAAATAAGAAGATATGGGAAATATAAATTATCATTTTTGTGATGAATGTACAAATAAAGTAAAATTGTATGAAAAATGTTTTTATAAAGAAGAAATTAGTAATAATTCAATAGGAATGTTATATCAATATTTTACATTAAATTTAACTAACTCTTCATATAATAATTCTAGTGAAAGTGAAAATATTGAAAAGAAAATAAAAGAATTAAAGCTATATAAATCAATTAAAATTATATCTAAAGCATATAAAGAATATATTTATAAAAAAAAAAGAGATTTAAATTCAAAAATAATTTCAAATAAAATACAAAATACAAAAAGCAATACTATAAAGGAAATTAACGACCAAAATTTAAATAAATTTAAAATACCAAATCAAATAAATAAAAAAAAGAAAGTAGAAAAATTGCAAAAACAAAACAATTCAAATTTAAATGTTAAGTTTATTATTAATACTAAACATATAAATTCATCTGAATATTCAACAAAAATAAATTCACCTATTTAAATAGAGGAAGTTAAATTTTGAAATAATAAATAAATAAAATAAAAAAATATAGTATAATGTAAAAATAAATAATATAAAGTTAAAATGTATGAAAAAACATAAAATTATGTTGATGATGATTTATTTTTATCTAGATTATTATTATTATAATTAGAAATAACATTTTGTTTAAATTTCTGGAATCTAATTCTTTCTAAACGATTTTTAAGTAAATAATCATAATCTAATTTTTCTTCATAAAATGATGTATTATCATTAAAATTCTCATCATTTAGTGAAAGTCTAATTTTTGAATTATTCTTATTTTTTTTCATTTCTTCTAATTTAATATTTATTGAATGAATTTCATAATCTTTTATTGTAATTTGAGTTTTAAGTTCATTTATTTGATTTTTATAATGTTCAATATCAATTGATTGAGTTTCAATAATATCTTCTAAATTATTTCTAATTGCATTTAAGTTTTCTTTTTGTAAATTATTATCAATATTACTTTGTTCTAAATTTAAAATTTGTTCTTTTAATAAATTATTTATATCTTTTGAATTATCTACTTCTTTTTCTATTTTATAAATTATATCAGAATATATTTTATAATTTTTGAATATTAAATTTTTATATAATATAATGAAGATATTTAAAAATTTTGTACATCTTCCATTTGTATTTTTTGTTAATAGAATTATATAATCTTTTAACAAA
>Ga0256407_10004669_pt1 | contig 22637 bp, 17 predicted proteins | sample RumenRJG_04DNA_FD_193489 | JGI IMG/M metagenome (GOLD analysis project Ga0256407, IMG submission 193489) | Bovine rumen microbial communities from Lethbridge, Alberta, Canada - RJG_04 | ecosystem: Host-associated > Mammals > Digestive system > Stomach > Rumen | place: Canada: Alberta... | reverse complement strand
TTACTATCGGTAATAGCCTGCGCCGCATTCTGCTTTCATCGCTCGAGGGTTATGCCATTAACACCATCCGTATTGATGGTGTGGAGCACGAATTCTCTTCTGTGCCCGGCGTAAAAGAAGACGTGACCAACATGATCTTGAATCTGAAGCAAGTTCGATTCAAGCAGATAGTAGATGAATTCGAGAACGAGAAAGTTTCTATCACCGTTGAGAACTCTACAGAGTTCACTGCTGGTGATATCAACAAGTATCTGACTGGATTTGAAGTGTTAAACCCAGATTTGGTGATTTGTCATTTAGATTCAAAAGCTTCAATGCAGATTGAGTTGACTATCAACAAGGGGCGTGGATACGTTCCTGCTGATGAGAATCGCCAGTTCTGCACTGATGTCAACGTTATCGCAATTGATTCGATCTACACTCCAATCCGTAACGTTAAGTTCGCTGTAGAGCCTTATCGTGTTGAGCAGAAGACTGACTACGATAAGCTCGTCATCGAGGTTAGCACGGATGGTTCCATCCACCCAAAGGATGCACTCAAGGAAGCAGCAAAGATTCTGATTCATCACTTCATGCTCTTCTCTGATGAGAAGATCACTCTTGAGAACCCAGACATCGAGGGTAATCAGGAGTTTGATGAGGAGATTCTCCACATGCGTCAGCTTCTCAAGACACGTCTTGTTGACATGAACCTTTCTGTTCGTGCCCTCAACTGTCTCAAGGCTGCTGATGTCGATACACTCGGAGATCTCGTTCAGTACAACAAGACTGACCTCCTTAAGTTCCGTAACTTTGGTAAGAAATCGCTTTCAGAGCTTGATGATTTGCTCGAGAGTCTGAATCTGTCGTTTGGAACTGATATTACTAAGTATAAACTTAATCAAGATTAAAAACTCAAAATGAGACACAATAAGAAATTCAACCATCTGGGTCGTACTGCATCTCATCGTAATGCTATGCTTGCAAACATGGCAATCTCGCTGATCATGCACAAAAGAATCACTACGACCCTCGCTAAGGCCAAGGCACTCAAGAAGTACGTTGAGCCACTGATCACACGTTCTAAGGACGATACAACAAATAGCCGTCGCGTAGTATTCAGCTATCTTCAGAACAAGTTTGCTGTTACTGAGCTTTTCAAGGTTATTTCTGAGAAGGTAGCTAACCGTCCTGGTGGTTACACTCGTATCATCAAGCTTGGTACTCGTCAGGGTGATGCTGCTGAGGTTTGCTTCATCGAGCTTGTTGACTTCGATGAGAACATGGCTAAGGCACCAAAGGCTGCTAAGAAGACTCGTCGTAGCCGTAAGGCTGCAGCTACTGAGGCTCCAGCAGCAGAGGCACCAGTTGCAGAGGCTACAGAATCACCTGTAGAGGAGCCAAAGGCTGAATAATGTCCCTGATACTTTAAGACTTAATATAGATAGCGCTTTCCCTCGTGGAAGGCGCTATTTTTGTCTCATTCAAAGTCCCTTGCAATTCCCTTCTAATTTCCATGTAAATCGCATTTCCTGCCTGTCTAATATAATGGTGTTAGAACGGATGTATAACGGCGTTAGAACGAAGGTTCTCTATCTTTTTTAGGATGCTTCAAATATAATATTGGGTTTTATGATAAAATAATTGCAAAAATATTTTGAGAAATGTCATAAATTTCTTACATTTGCAACAAAATCCTATGCTTATGGATAAATTCATACGTGAACTTATATTGACACCTGAATTTGAGGAGTATTATAACTCTGTTACAGATAAGGTTAAGGAGAAGTACGACTATGTTATGTATATTCTCAGAAGTCAACGAGTCGTAAGTGCAAAGTTCGTGAAACTCATAGAGAAAACCAATATCTATGAGATGAGAGTGTCAGTTGGTAATAATGAATATCGAACATTTCTTTTTGCCGTTGATGCGTCGAATATCATAGAGAGTTCGCAGGTTATCTTGCTTAATAGCTTTTTGAAAAAAGATACTAAGTAATATAAAGCCGAGATAGAAAAAGCAAAGACAATTTTAAAGAATTTGGAGGATTAGACAATGATAAACCCAGAGAAACTTAAAGAAATGAAGACTGTTGGTCAACTTTTTGACGAGAAATATGGCAATGAGGGCACTGAGTCTCGCAATGAATTCAATGCCAAGGCTCAGGCATGGTATTATGCGGAACTGCTTAAAGAAGAGCGTAAGAAGCAAAAGATAAGTCAGGCCCAGTTGGCTAATATTATTGGCAAAAGTCGTACATACATTACAGCATTGGAAAAGGGACAGACCGATATGCAGTTATCAACTTTCTTGATGCTTTCACGCGCCCTTGGTCTTAATTTCTCACTTGTGGTAGGATAAATACATCCTATCTTTTTGGATATAGCCTCTTCCGCATTGTCTTGCATATGATGGAGGCTTGCTAAAGCTGTTAATAATGGTTAATAATTCTCTGAATGTAGTTAAATCCACGATTTTTTTATTAACTTTGCATCAACTTTGTGCAAAACATAGTAAAGGATTGGTTCGGTAGCTCAGTTGGATTAGAGCAACAGCCTTCTAAGCTGTGGGTCCTGGGTTCGAGCCCCAGCCGAATCACTTTTGTCGGGATCTTCCCGTGTTAAAATCGTTAGAATAGGGAAGTTAAGATGACTTCCCTTTGTCGTTAAGTCCTGACTGTCAGGAATAAAACGATGTATTTATAATGTGCTGAAACGTTGCAAAAAATGCATAGAAGTCGAATAATTATATACCAGAATAACTACAATGACATAGCAATATGCCATTCAAGGGAATCTGTGAGTAATACAAAGCATTGCAGCGGTATAGATGAAGTGAGAGGGACAGTATAAAATATTAAAACGTGGGTATTATGAAAAAATGTATTATCGTAGATGATGTCGCTCTAAACGTTGTGTTGGCACAGAAGATGCTGACCTCGCTCAAGTTGGATATGAGTAAGGCTGTCAATGGTCAGCAGGCATGTGATATGATCAGAAATGGTTATGAACCTGATATCATGATTCTTGATCTTATGATGCCTATAATGGACGGTTTCCAGGTTCTTGAGGAAATCCGTAGCGGTAGATGCGGTAATAAGGATCTGCCGATAATAATTCTGTCTGCTCTTAATAGGGAGGAAGATATAAATCGAGCAATGTCGTTGGGTGCCAATGACTTTGTAACCAAGCCAATCATTATGAATCGTCTCGTCAATGCGGTGAAGACTGCATTGGGAGAATAAAAATAACAGAATACATAAGCGAATGAGAAAGCTTTTTCTCCTGCTATGCCTCATACCTTTGATGAGTTTTGCACAGTTGGAGACCGATATTGAGAGTCCTACGGAAGATATCCTTACAGAAGCTTTTGTCTGTGAGGACGTTATGATGGACGACCTTCTAAAGATGCTTGCTCTCTTTTCTGCTTATGTCGTTGATGACTATCAGGAGTGTGAAGCCCCGAATAGTCAGGGAGAGAAATGTGGATGTTTCAAGGGGGAAAGTACCATGAACAGCAATGAGGCAGGCGTACGTACAAATGCCGACCTTTCAATGATCTGTGCCTTCCTCGTGAAATATGCCCGGCCTAAAGACATTGCGTTGCCTTCAGAAGTCACATACGAGACACTGAAGAAATATGCAATGGAATCACTTACGTTTGCCTATTCTACCCACAAGGCAAACAAACTGAAGACCTGTGCCGATGGTAGGTATTGGGGGAGTGTTTCGGCAAAGGATAATGTATGGGAGTCAAGCCTATGGGCAATGTCAGTGGCATATACAGCCTTTTTCCTGTGGGATGACTTGTCTGCCAAACAACGTGAATACATTAGGAGATTATTGGTTGCAGAATGTCAGTATGAGCTTCAGCGCACTATTCCAACGGGTTTTATTGGTGATACTAAAGCAGAGGAGAATGGTTGGGAGGCTGATGTGCTTGCTGTAACCTTAGGACTCTTCCCTGACGATCCTCTTGCGCCTATGTGGTTTAATAAGATGCGTCTTTTCGCCATCAATTCATATAGCCACAAGAATGATGCAAAGGATGAGAGTGTGATAGATCCAGGATATGACTTGCAGAGAGTCATGGATCTGCATATAGCTCCAAACCTATACGATGATTATACCCTTCAGAATCATAATTATTTCCATACCTCATATCAGAATGTCGTGATGCAGGAACTGGGAGAGGCTGCTCTTGCACTTGAGTTGTTTCAGGTAGGAGGAAAGAAAAGGCAGGTATGGAAGACAAATGCCCTGATGCATAACTGTGAGGTGGTGTTTGACCGTGTTCTTAGTTGGCTTGCCTTGGCTGACGGAGAACTTGCAATGCCTAACGGAAATGACTGGAGTATGTTCCTCTACGATCAGATTACATCATATTCCACACTTGCCTGTTTTCAGAGAGACCCTGATGCCTTGCTTCTTGAAAATCTTGCGTATCAGCAGATAAAGGCACGTCAGACAACTACGGAAAATGGAACATGGTTGCTGAGACCTGATGTGCAGGCTCGTAGGATGGGAGTTCAGGCTCATAGGATTATGATGACATATCTCATGCACCTCGTAAAACCTACATCGGGACTGGTACCAACGAAGTGGGATGCCTTTCGTAAGCGTCATTCCACGGCAATGCTGTTTCCTTCGCAGAACATAGCACGTGCCTATACCAGAGAGCGTTTCACCACGTTCTCATGGTCAGAAGGGTTGAAAAGCTATACTGGCTATTTCACTTCGGATAAGGTTGACAAGAATAAGATCGTGGTGCCTTATCGTAAGAACAACACGGGAAATATTCTTGGATGGTATGACGTAAAGGACAAGAAAACAGATGCCTATCCGGTAGGGAAGGGTAAGTTCTATTTCCATGGAGATGGATATGTGATGAATGGAGAGATAAATACCAATGACTCTACTCTAAATAACCGTTTCTCGCTATATAGCACCCCACGCAATGCGTTTATATACCTTGACTATGTAACGGCGAATGATTCTTGTCAGATAACCGCAGAGAAAGGCGGAATGTTGGCAATAAGTACGGATGAATTCACGAAGGATGAACGTACTTTGTATTATCATGAGCGCGAGCCTGGAGGTAATGAAGAGAGTATTAAGGTTGTTCAGAGTGATGGTGAGGATATGGTGCTTCTCAATTCAGACTGGGTGAATATTGACAATGAGATTGGCATCATTGGGCAGAATGAGAAGTTGATAGCCTTCGGAGACAAGAGCACGGAGAATAGTATCATAACGACAAAGCTGTACCCTATGTACACGGACGATATTCGTACCGTAAGTAAGGGAGAGATTGTTGGTATGAGGAATTTGGTGTATTATGCCAATGTGTCAGCTATAGACATGTGTCTTATGAGCCAACGCCTTTGTTCTTTGAAATCACAGTTGCCAGAAGGATGGAATGGCGTCATTGCTCCTGATAGTCTTGGTGCTTATCTCTTTATCAGCAATTTCGATGGCCAGACAACGGAGGATGCCCTCGAGGATGTACAATATCCTCTCACTAAGGATGATGAGGACTGGGAGATGTGGGCTCCAGTATTTAATGTGGAGACTTATATAGCAGACAGCCATTCTACTGCTACATTTACACTTGATCGTAATCGCTCTTTCGCACAGCCGATTAATTTCTTCATCAAGGGTGATAATGTCATAGCGTTCTCTGCCTCTGAAACTACTGCATACGTGACGGCACGCAAAAACACCACCATAACTATGGCGGTGTGTGTGGATAATATGGAGGAGCTTGTCATTAAGAATGTCAAGCTAAAAGCCGGACAGACTGTTGTCGTTATGGCGAAGAATGGCGACTTCGTTGTCGTGTAGTTTTTGGGAAAGTAAATTATCAGTAAATTATAGCCTTGAAATTTTCTTGCGACGGATGTCGCTTTGTAATTTACTGGCTTTTTTATAATTTACTTTCCAAGCCTCGAGCACCAGAGGAGCTTTGTATTTTTGTGTTATAGACGAAACACCCGTTTCGCCGTTGCCGTTGTGGCATCTGCCAGAGCTTCGTTGCTAACGCCGTAAGCAAGGGCAAGTTTTTCTATGATGAAAGGAATGAATGAGGACTCATTGCGCTCGCCTCTGTGTGGCGCTGGAGCCATGTATGGGGCATCAGTCTCAAGGACTATTCTATCCATTGGAACTACGGCTGCAAGATCCTCGGCAAGATGGCTTTTCTTGAATGTGGATACACCACCAATTCCGAGTACGAACTTATCAAACTGTAATAATTCCGTAGCCTCATGCTGATTGCCTGTGAAACAATGGAAAACACCGCCTGGCAATTCCTGCTCGTATCTGCGGATTATCTTCACCATCTCATTCTGAGCCTTGCGACAATGAATCATAAGAGGAAGTTGTGTCTCAACGCTCCATTGTACCTGCTGCTCAAAGGCATCAAGCTGTTCTTTCTCAAATTCGCGTGACCAGTAGTAGTCGAGACCGACTTCGCCAATGGAGACCCACCCCCTTACCCCTCCCATAAAGGGAGGGGAGTAGTTTGTATTATCGCTTATGGAGGATATATCTGATATGAGGATATTGTACATTTTCTCCAATATCTCTTTACAGTCTTCTTTTACATCTTCTGGGTGAAGACCTATCATAGGGCGCATAAAGCCGGGAAAACGCTCGCAAACAGCTTTTATTGAGGCTATAGAGTCATAGTTTATGCCAGGGACGAGAAGTTGTATGGCACCAGCCGCCTTTGCGCGTGCTACAACCTCATCAAGGTCATCCTTGAACTCCTCTCCGTCAATGTGGGTGTGAGTGTCTATGTATTGCATGTAAATTATAAAATGAAAAATGAAAAATGAAAAATACAAGTTACGATTTCCGTTTTTCTTTTATAGAAAAAAGTAATCTGTATTTTTCATTTTTCATTTTATAATTTAAGAATTTTCTACTTCTCCCTCTTCATCATCTTGGCTGCGTATTCCCTGAGAGCGGTCTTTTTCTCTTCTGCAACGCTGACCTTGTTGAGAGCCTCGATAGCCTCGTGATAGTATTCCTCCATCTTTGCCTTTGCCATAAGGTCTATGCCGAGCTTGTTGTAGATAGCGGTAACGGCTGATACCTTCTCCTGACGGTCGAACTCCTTGGCTGCAATCCAACGGGAGAGTTCTGCCTTTGTCTCGCCCTCAGCCTTGTTGAAGGCGTTGATAAGCATGTATGTCTTCTTGTTGCTCGTGATGTCGCCACCGATAGCCTTACCGAAAACCTTTGGATCGCCATATACGTCAAGAAAATCATCCTGAAGCTGGAAGGCAAGTCCCATACGCTCGCCAAAGCGATAAAGAAGCTCTACGTCCTCCTTTGGAGCATCAGCCATAATAGCGCCAATCTTCATGGCACAGGCAAGCAGAACGCTAGTCTTGAGGCGGATCATCTCAATGTATTCCTCTTCACGAACATCATCGCGAGTTTCAAACTCCATATCATATTGTTGTCCCTCGCCAATCTCAAGGGCGGTGGTTGTGAAACAGTCGAGAACTGCAGGCAACTTGTCCGCAGGACAGTTCTGCATTCTCTGATATGCAAGCACGAGCATAGAGTCTCCTGAGAGGATTGCCGTATTGGCATCCCATTTCTTGTGAACGGTTGCCTGACCACGACGTACATCCGCATTATCCATCAGATCATCATGCAGAAGGGTATAGTTGTGGTATGTCTCCAAACCGATAGCCTGTGGGAGAATTGACTCTGGATCATCCTTATAGAGATTATACGACATAAGCATGAGCATCGGACGGATGCGCTTTCCTCCAAGGTCGAGAACATACTTTATTGGTTCATAAAGTGAATAAGGCTTGCGATCGTATGGCAAGTTTGAAAGGTAGGATTGGATAAGACTAAGCATGTTTTAATTACGAATTACCTGTTTTCTAATTGTGATTTACGAATTGCGAATTATACAAACCGGGTAATTTGTAATTCGTAATTCGTAATTAACTATAGCGTAAACGCAGCATTTATCATTAAACTTGACGAGCTGACATGATACTTTGCGTATGACACTCCAAGAGAGAAACTATCGAAGATAAGTCCTCCACCGAATGATAGACCGGCTCCGTGAGAGCTTTCCGAGTTATCTCCGAAACTATCATATGTGTTTACCTTCATCTCGTGTGCCCTTCGGAAATTATATCCTGCGGAGAGATAAATCTGATCACTTAGCAGAAGATCTGCACCAAACACCATGTGTCGGAAAAGGGAATAATTCCAACGGGTAAGGTCAACAGCGGTCAGGCTAACTCGAAATGGCGTGCCTATTATGCGTTTCGTGACACCAAGTTGCAGGTCTGCGGGCATTGATTCATATTCCTCATCGTATGCCGATAACTGACCTCCGAGGTTCTTTGCCACTATTGAAGCAGAAAAATCATTCTCCTCATCGAAATAGTTCAGGCCAAGGTCTATGCCTACTGCGGTACTGCTGTAATCGCCAATCTTTGAATAGATGAAACGAGCAGTTACTCCACCCATCAGATTCTTTGCAAGAGGATATGACAGCGTGCCGTTAAGGGCAAGGTCTGAAGCGTTGAACTCTCCAAGAATCGTTCCTTCGCTATTGGTATGCTTCATGCTGCCATAGTTGAGATATTGCGCAGCTATGCCGATGGTAGCTTTCTCTCCTTGTGCAAAGGCATATCCTGCTGAGAACAGGTTTGCGCCACTCATATAGTTCATGTAGCCGAGATTCAATGTCCTGTCAGTAACAGAAGCAAGTAATGCCGGATTATGAATGGCGAGAGTCGCATCATCCTCAATGAGAGATATGTTATCCCCACCCAAGGCTGCCGCATGCGAACTCACAGGCAAGCGCAGAAAATTGTATATCGTCTGCGACTCCTGGGCGTGTAATGCAAGCGAAAAAACGACCCAAAGGAGGAGAAAGATAGCTTTTTTCATCCTAATTAAAGAAATTTACGGCAAAGATAGCATTTTTTTCCAATATCATTGCTAACTTTGCAAACGAAAAATAGCCCCCTACCTTCTCCCCCGAGGGGGAGAGATTTTTAGATAGTATTTTGTATCTATATACTCCCTCCCTCGGGAGGGGTGGGGAGGGGCTCTTATAAAAGAACGTAATAACCTGTATTTTATTGTGGAAGTAAAGAAATCACATAAAGCAGATCTTGAACATTTGCGTCCGTGGATGTTTCTCGGTGCATTCGTCATAATGGGCCTTCTCTTCATCCTTGTGCTTGAGGTGCATATAGGAGGAAGGAGTGAGGACTTTGACGATTTCGACGATGATATTGCCATGGATCTTAATATAAAGCCGAACGATCAGCGTGACATGATTGCTGCGGCTGAGAAGACTAAGCCCGTAGAACAGTCAGAGATTCTGAATAAGGTTGATAACCTCTCGGACCTTCCTCCTGAGATTCTTGATGTCGTGAAGTTCCAGCCTGACGATTTCAGTGAAGAAGAGCTGTTGGAAGAAGAGAAGGAAGAGCCGATAAATCAGAATGCCGATGACCCTGAGACTCTCCGTATGGTTCAGGAACTGCCTATGTACCCAGGAGGAATGGTAGAGTTTATGAAATGGCTTACCAAGAATCTGAATTATCCGAAATATGCCCTTCGGAACAAGATACAGGGTAAGGTGATGATAAGTTTCATTGTCAATACGGATGGTACTATTTCTGATATCAAGGTCGTGAAGAGGGCACATGCTCTGCTTGATGCGGAAGCTCTGAGAGTAGCCAGACTCATGCCAAAATGGGAACCTGGCAAAGACCACGGAAAGGTATGTCGCTCTATGGTCGCTATACCGATTGTGTTTGAGATATAAAGACCCACCCCCTTGCCCCTCCCATAAAGGGAGGGGAGTAGATAGTATTAATGCTTAGGGGACTCTTTAATGAATGGTTCATAGTGAGAAAAAGGTTTAAAATTTAACGAAGAGATAAATGGAAGGTTCACAACGAGAAAATTGTAATTACTCCCCTCCCTTTATGGGAGGGGCAAGGGGGTGGGTCTTTTTTTTCTTCTTTCTCTTTGTCTGTATGGCTCTTTCGGCTTCTGTCCGAGTTGCTAACCTCAGTATTGAAGGACGTAAGGATCAGCCATTAGGCATTGATGTGCGTGTTCCTTCCTTCGGATGGCAGATTATTGCCGATGCAGATGAACATAATGTCTATCAGACGAAATACCATATACTTGTGGCTTCTTCCTTGGATAAACTCTCAGAGAATGAGGCTGATATGTGGGATGCGACTGTGGAAAGTAATGCTTCGCAATGGGTACGCTATGAAGGAAAGAAACTGAAAGCTAATGGCAGATATTGGTGGAAGGTACGTGTGGAATACTCATGCGGAAAGAAGAAAAAGCAATGGTCGGATTGGAGTGAGCCTTCCTCATGGGGCGTAGGACTTCTGACGGATGGTGCATGGGAAGGTTACTGGATAGGCATGGATAGGGCAAATCCCTGGGATAGGGAAGATGCTCATTCCCGACTTTCCGCACGTTATTTCCGAAATGTATTTGTGATAAATAAAAAAGTAAAACGTGCTACTCTCCATATCTGCGGACTTGGACTTTACGAGGCATATCTTGACGGGAATAGGATAGGGGAGGATGTTCTTACACCTGCCCCAACTGATTATACAAAGAGCATAATCTACAACACTTACGATGTGACCAAGCTCCTAACATCTAACACCCAACACTTAACACCTAACACCCAACACCTAACACCAGCCTCCCTGCATTGTCTTGCAGTTACCGTGAGTAATGGTCGTTTCTATGCTCCTCAACAGGCATATAAGCTTCATAAAATCAATACATACGGCTATCCTTGTCTTCGTGCGAACCTGATTGTTGAGTATGAGGACGGTTCTTCCATAAACCTATCTACCAATGAAAAGGAATGGAAAATAAATGCTGATGGGGCTATTCGTTCAGCTAATGAATATGATGGTGAGATATACGATGCCCGAAAGGAATTAAAAGGTTGGACTCTTGCAGATTATGATGATTCATCATGGGCATTTGCAGAGCGTACTCACATCTCTCGTGGTACGCTTACGGGTAATCTAACCCCTTCCATGAAAGTTGTAGATACTCTTCATGTAAAGCAGATTATAAAGGCCGAGAATCGTATCATTATCGACTTCGGCCAGAACTTTGCGGGTTGGGCAAAGATTAATGTTCCTTCCCTTCATCTTGCCAAAGGTGATACTCTCCGTATTCGCTATGCAGAGAGGCTTATAGGTCGAGATACCCTCTATACCGATAACCTCCGTAATGCGGAATCTACGGACTATTACATCAGTAATGGCGAGGACGATGATTGGTGGGCTCCTCGTTTTGTTACTCATGGCGGAAGGTATGTAGAACTGTCAATCCTATCAGGACCCTCTCCCCGCTCCCCCTTAAAGGGGGAGAGCCGGAAGGATAGCAAGTTCCCCTTTAAGGGGGATTTAGAGGGTCTGAATGATATTGTCATAGGCGAAGTCATTAGTGACCCTATGTCTCGCCTTGGCTCTTTCTCTTGTTCAAACGATATGCTCAACACCCTTATGCGTAATGCCTATTGGGGAATACTGGGCAACTATAAGGGAATGCCGATTGACTGTCCACAGCGTGATGAGCGTATGCCTTGGCTTGGCGACAGGACTATAGGCTGTTGGGGAGAGAGCTACCTTCTTGACAACTCCACATTATATTATAAGTGGCTAAAGGATATTGTTGAGGCACAGAGAGGTGATGGTTGCATTCCAGATGTTGCCCCTTCTTTCTGGAACTACTATTCCGACAACGTGACATGGCCTGCAGTTCTCATCACGGCTTCTGATATGCTCTACCGTCAGTTTGGCGACAAGCGTGCAATAGAGTCTTTCTATCCTCAGATGCGAAAATGGCTAATGCATATCTGGAATGACAAGCGCGACAGTAAGACACAACTTGTCGTGGCTGATAAATATGCAGACTGGTGTGTTACCCCAGAATCTCCCGAACTCATACATTCCCAAGACCCAGAGCGTGTTACCGATGGTATTCTGATAGGCTCTTGCTATGTGTATAAATTGGCTGGGATGATGAAGGAATTTGCACGTATCATAGAGCCAAGCGTTGAAATGTCAAGGAGAGGAATGTCACAAGACGTTCTTTCTGCTGATACTATTCTTTTCTCTGAGATGCAGAACGAGCTTCGTGAGGCTATCAACAAGCAATATCTCACCGTAAAGGAAGGCACATCTGCCGTTACGCTCTATGGCGTGAAGAGTATGCCACGGCATATTCTCTATCCAGATTCTATCTATTATGCCAATAATTCCCTTACGGCTAATCTCCTGCCTCTCGCCTTTGGCATTGTGCCAGAGAAATATGAAGAGGCAATAACATCGCAGATTCTTGCAAAACTCCTGCTCAATCCTGCTAATGGACATCTTTGCTGTGGGGTGATAGGCGTTCAATGGTTGCTTACCGAACTCTCAAAGCGTGGGCGTACTGATGTAGCCTATCTCCTTGCCTCTCGCGATGACTATCCTTCATGGGGCTATATGGCAAAGAATGGTGCTACGACTATCTGGGAACTATGGAATGGCGATACCGCCAATCCTGCTATGAACTCAGGCAATCATGTCATGCTGCTTGGTGATCTCGTTCCGTGGATGTTCCGTGAACTTGGAGGAATTTCCTCTGCTGAGGCTGGATATAAGAAGGTAAGGCTTGCCCCTCGTTTCAATCTTGAAGAGCTTTCTCAAGCTACGGCTACATACGATTCTCCATACGGTAAAATAGTATCATCATGGAATAAGACTATCACTCATCTCAATTGGTCTGTTGATATTCCTTGCAACACGACTGCCGAGGTCGTTCTCCCTTCGGAAACAAAGATTCTTGGCTCTGGGCACTATGATTTCAGCGTATCAATTCCTTCCGAGGTTCTTACGGATGAATTTCTCTATGAAAAGGCTGATTTCCCTTCCTGTCATGCGAGTACCATTGTGGAACTCAAGAATGGCGATCTCCTTGCAGCCTATTTCGGAGGCTCTTATGAGGGATGTCCTGATGTCTGTATCTATACCCAGAGGAAGAAACTTTTGAAACGTGGACAATCTGCTCTAACCTCTAACCACTCCCCTCTAAACATATATGAAAAAGGATGGTCAAAGCCAGAGAAGGTTGCGGAAGGTAATGGTAAGGCTTGCTACAACCCTGTACTTTTCCAAGTGCCTAATGGTGATGTAATCTTGCATTATAAGATTGGTAAGGATGTACGCGATTGGACTGGCTATCAAATGCGCAGTACTGATAATGGCTATACATGGACAGGACAACGTGACTCTATCCCTGCTTATCGTGGGGAACTGGCTCCCTCCCTACGGGGGAGGGCGGGGGGAGAGACCGCTATTTCTCCCGACTCTCTCCTTGGCGCTATCAAGAACCAGCCAGTCATTCTCCCTCGCGGATTCAAGTGCAAGAATGGTGATGTTCTTGCCTGTGACCGAATAATAGCCCCGACGAGTAAGGAGACAGCCCCTGGCTCAAAGACCGAGAAAGGACAATGGCGTTGCTATATGGAGATTTCTGAGGACAATGCCAATTCGTGGTGGATAACGGATAAAATCCCACAGGATGATGCCCGATTCCGCACTATCCAACCAACAATCCTTGTTCATAAGGATGGACGCTTGCAACTCTTAGCCCGAACTGCTGCTCCAAAAACTCCAGAGCAGAAGGATGACGCTCTTGTGGCAACCTCATGGAGTGATGATGGCGGCTTGACTTGGTCGCAGATGGAGTTTATTCCTGATCTTCCAAACAATAACTCTGGTATAGATGCCGTTACCCTTCCCGATGGCACTTTTGCCGTTGTGTATAATCCATTCGGCTGTGTGGATTGGCGAAAGTCTGATGATCCAAAGCGCAACAAGCCATTGCGTACCCCTCTTTGGGTAGCCACATCAAAGGACGGTATTCATTGGACTCCTACTCGTCAGCTTGAAACCTCTCCTATAGGTCAGTATTCATATCCTACTATGATTGTAGGCTCTGACGGTACCCTCCATTGTGTCTATACCTGGCGAAGGGAGAGGATAAAGTATAAGCGTTTTGAAATTCACTAATGGATGTAATTTAGGGAGGCTTTCCCGCAGATGCTAAAAACTCGTTAAAAACTGTGTTTTATTGTTGTGTGCGTACACAAACGCTTGATGTTAGTCAAGGAAAAGAGGAAATATTAATAAAAATCGTAAAATTGTTTGCGCACACAAAAAAATAGTCGTACCTTTGCATCGTCAAAAGGAAAAAAGGACATACCAAACAAAAATTCAGATAGAGTTCTGAATGGTAATGATCCCGGAAACATTCCTGAATGACACTTTGAATAAGAATTGTTTAGGTTAGTAGAATAATAGATTTAGGTTTTAGTTATTAGGTTAAAGATTGTTTGACTCTTGGATAACATAAGAATGATCGCGAGATTGTTCTTTGATTTTAGAAAAGGATTTTAGTTAAACATATTTTTCAATACGCTACAGCTCGCGAAGAGTAGTAGCGTGTTTTTTTTATGTGCATATTTAACATGAATTCGACGAAATATAGTTTTCTTATTTTCCACAGCGTGGAGCTACGTAAATTCCCGAGAATTAAACGTAAATTTTCCGAAAATACTTTCCTTTTCGTTAGGATTTACGATAATTTACGGTTAACTCACGGAAAATTCGTGTAGCCAAGCGCAGCGTTTAAATTCATCGAACAGGCGTTATTTATGTAAATTCAATAAGTGAACATGAAAAACTTTTGGATTCATTTGTAAATCACGAAATTAATTCGTACTTTTGTCTTGAAGAAGAAAGTAAAGACAAATGAAACGTAACAGGTTGCCACATAATTCGGAAAAGAAAAACAACATTACCTTCAACTATGAAGGCAATAGTGATGTGGTGCAAGATGCAAATGGCGTGTATTCAAAGGATGACCACATTTCAATATACATCTGAAAAAGGCTCTACTGCAATAAAGGGAGAAAACAACCATTATCCATATGTGAAATAGAAAACATTATGATGAAAGAATTTTCTAAAAATATGCAAAATGACATTAGTATGCCTTTCCAAATAAAGGCATTATTAAAAGATTTGCCAGATTATGAAATCGGATTTATGGACTATGATTATATAGGAAATGCAAAAGAGACAGATTTTATCTCTTTTGCTAACCAATTATATGGTGTGTTTGAAACATTTCCCAATATGATACGTTTCTGTTGATATAATTATCACTCTTTGATTTTTTTTACCACTAAGAAAACATTATAAAAATAATTTGTCCTCTCTTAGAGAATTTAACAAATCTCAGAAAATAACAAAAAAATGAGCGAAAACAAATGGATCTATATTATTGGTTTTGATATTATTGTAGGCATATTCTGCTTCTTCATCAACCATTTTTATGACTTAACCTTTGTATTTGTCACATTTTTGACAATGTTGCTGTCAGGTTTTGTTGGATTAGTATTCGTGTTTTTCGAAGAACATAGATCAGCAGGAAGTTCCTTGCTTATTAATGTGATAATAATTCCAATCCTATTTAGTATCATGAGTGGTATTGGACGTTTTATGGACCAAAACAATATGACAACTCAATATCTTAGCGTAGACTATAAAACCAAGCATTTCAGTTTGGTGCTAGATGGAGAAGAACATTATCGAACAAGGCAAGATCTTATAAATGACAACAGTTATCATCTTTTTAGAATCTCCCTGATAGATTATGATTATAATTATGAACTAGAAGGATATTACGAGAAAACAAGTGACAATAAATATCTCTTAATCGTAGACCCAAGTAACAAACCAACCATAAATATCGATGGTTGGGATTATATTTGCAAAGACACTATGATTATGTCGAAAGGTAAATTATATGGTTTTGTAGATATTCCTCTTCGCGTGAAGAGTAAATAGTTGAATTGAGAGTCTAATGCAGACTTCTGTTCTTGTGTCCTATCTTTGTTGTTTTATATAGAGGTCTGTTAAGGTTCCGGCCTCCCCTATAGATTCAACACTACAGAGGAATCAAGGCTTAAGGCACTTGGTTCCTCTGTTTTATGCTTCTAAAGTATACCCTCAAAACTTTCCCTTCTCTCAGCCTTTAGACACTTTGTCTTAAGTGCTGAGAGAAGGGGATTTTTCTATGCTTTTAGGGTTGTTCCTTATCCTATGCATCTCCCTTGTTCCTCCGATGATAATACCATTATATTACCATAATAATACCATAATATTACCATTAGAAATGGTATTTTAATGGTCTCTTAATGGTAATATTATGGTATTTACACCCTACCAAGAGCGAAGGAGCGGAGGTAAGAGGGAAAAGGAAAGTAGAAAATACGAGTTCAGAAAAAACTTTTTCGCGAAAACCCTACACCCCTACACCAGCACCCCATATATTCTTCTAATCCTCAACAACTTGCAGCGTTTTCAAATATGCGCAAACCCTACACCAACCCTACACCAACCCTACACCTTTTCTGCATTCACAAATGCAGAAAATTAATAATTTATAATGAATAATGAGTAATTTGAATAGTATTCAAGCGCTCATTTACAATCTAAATTATCAATTATTCATTATAAATTATCAATTAACCTGAATTTCTGAAAAATTCAGGTTCGGGTGTAGGGTTGGTGTAGGGTTGGTGTAGGGTTTGCGTATATTTGAAATCCTTGTAACGGATTAATATTCTGTATGTTACATGGGGTGCTGGTGTAGGGGTGTAGGGTTTGTGCGAAAAAGTTTTTTCTGAGGTCTTTATTTTTCATTTTTCATTTAATATTCCTTCGCTCGTCCTTCGCTTCAAATTCGCTCCAAGTCCGTTCCGTTGAATGGGAGTTACATGGGATTTGCAACGGACTTGCAACGGCTTTACAACGGACTTAGAACATAGATTCAAAATTGCTTATTAATAATGTGTATTTCATTTTTCGGAAAAATCAGAAGAAAAATATGCGGAATTTTGGGGACAACTCTTGGTGGTTTCAGAAATTATTTATACTTTTGCAACCGAATCCTTTTGACGAGGAAAAACATAATACTTACTTTTAAATTTCAAACATTAATTAATTCTTAAAATCATTCATCTATGATTGAAACAAATCCTTTTGCTCAGGGCGAAATCCGCTCTGGAAACACTCTCACCGCATCTTCAAACAATGAAGAAATGGCTTCTGCACAGGCTCCTGCTCAGGAAATCCAAGCAGAGAAAAACACTTCCGAACCTATGGAAGAGGCACAGTTGCCTGCCGAGTACTTCCTTGAGCAGCACTACAATTTCCGCCGTAATGTACTCAGCGGTATGGTTGAGTACAAGAAATCCGATGAGCCTGACGAGAAGTATGCCCGTCTGACATCAGAGGCTCTTAACACCATCTACATCATGGGTATGCGTGAGATGCCAGATGTCACGGAACTCAAGTCCGACATCAAGACCTACGTTGAGTCAAGCATCCCGCCCGTCTATGACCCTATCCGTCAATGGTTTGATGCTCTGCCTCAATGGGACGGCAAGGATCGTATAAACGACTTCCTCAACCGCATTCCTGGCATGAGCGATGAGCAGCTTGTGTTCATGAAGACCTGGATGCGCTCTGTAACAGCCCATTGGCTGGGAATCGACGAAGAGCATGGCAATGAGACCGTTCCTTTGCTCATAGGCAATCAGGGCTGTGGAAAGAGCACGTTCTGCCTCAGATTCCTGCCAACCTCTCTTCGTCAGTACTATCTTGACCACTTCAACCTTACCAACAAATTTGATAAGGAGATGGCACTTAGCGGAAGCCTGCTCATTTGCCTTGACGAGATGGATCAGTACAAGGCTGGTCAGATGGCAGAGCTGAAGCAAGCACTCTCAAAGGTCAAGGTCAATGGTCGTAGAATCTACGGCAAGACTATTGACGAACGCAAGCGTTATGCCTCATTCATAGCCACCACCAACAACCGTCATCCGCTGAAGGATATGACAGGTTCACGCCGTTATCTCACCATCGAGATTCCTGATGGCAAACTGATTGACAATCAGCAGGAAATAGACTATGAACAGGTCTATGCTCAGTTGCTATATGAGGTGCGTGACGAGAAGATGCGCTACTGGTTCACCAACGAGGAGACGCTTCGCATTCAGGAGCTTAACATTCCTTATCAGGAGTCGGTTGACCTTGAGGCTATGATAGACAATTTCTATCGCAAGCCAGAGCCAGGAGAGCGTGGCAATAGCCTCACCTCGCTTGAGATTCGCAAGACTCTTCAGGCTGAGTACCCACACATCGCCATCAGCAATCTCTCTTCCGAGAAGATAGGCATGGCTCTCAGGGAGATGAAGGTCAAGAAGACACGCTCAAAGAAGGGTGTTGCCTACTCGCTCGTAAGGAGGGCGGCATAGGCTTTAGCTTTATCACTATCAAGAAAAGTCCGCACATAACGTGCGGACTTTTCTAGTTTTTCATTACGATGATATTTTTGCATATATAAACAAACGATTACGTTAATCCTGCTGTTATGCTCAATATGGTGCACTATCACCCTTAAAAAAAAGTAAACTTTGTTAATTGTTGACATGCTACACCATAATATTTATACCTTTGCATAAAATTTGTAAAAACTTTGACGAAGAAAAGGTACTTAAAGTGTTTCTGATAGTGATTACCTAATCTTTAATGTCAAGACGAGGAAATAGGATAACCCATAAAACATGTGGGCGGTATATACATTAACAACATTAATATTTCATGCACACTAAAAGACTATTGGCTATTGCGCTTTTATTAGGCGCAGTTGGTCACACATTCTCCCAAACGAGAATTGACCGTAGCCACAACTCCATGAGGATTGGAGATGTGGTGAAAAAGTATCAGATTGAAACGGATAACATCTGGGATCTGTCACATTCAGAGAAAGGAAATAATGCATTCTCTGAAACCCACGAAAACTTCAAGACAGATACCATTACCGTGCTTTTCAATGGGACGCGAAAGTACTATGCTTTCCATTCTGACTCGTTGTTATACGTAGGGCTTGAAAATCCCCTTGAAAAGGATTCTGTCTATATTGCAGAGACTTCAATCGTATTCCCGATGTCGTTAGGTGACAAGCATAGCGGAGTCTTCGCCTGTCATAAAAGCTACTGCGACAAGATGAGATTTCACAAGTATGGAACCTACACAGTACATGCTGACAGTATCGGTTCTCTTACCTTGCCAGATGGTAGTGTAGTGGAGAACGCCTTGGAAATATGTTGTAAAAGGAAATACAGGTATGAACAACTTGAGTCAGACACTCTGGTTGCAGATCCTATCTACAGTGAAGCCGAGATATTGCAGAAAATATCAAAGGGAGGCGATGTATACACAGAGGTTGAAAAAGTACTCTATATCAAGGGCTATCGCTATCCTATCGTTACGGATTTCATCTTGTACACTCCTAATGGCGAAATCTGTACAAAGGAAACATATTTCACCTCCCTCGATGATGAGGAGGGCATTCTTCTTGATGAGGCAAATATGCAGGTAAGGAATCAGAATGTCGTAGAATCTAACGACGAAACCAATGACGACATATCATCATTCGTAAGAAAAAATACTGATGCCAAGGAGATTCTGTTCAATTGCGAGAAATATATTACTACAAATGGTCTAAGTGGCACGATACAATGCAAACTGCAGCTTTCTGATAGTAAGGGCGTTGTTTACCGTACAAAAGACTTGTCATTAGACTCTTCTGCCAAGAATGAGGCCAGCGTATCATATTCTGGACTTAGACCTGGCCAGTACATAATATCTCTTATCATCAACAATCAAACATACACAAGTAATTTTATTTTTGAATAACTATGAGAGTTTCACTTTTTATCTCTTTCATCATATCAATATTGCTTCCTATGCATTTGATAGCACAGGATGCGAAGAATCCAATAATCCCCGATACCCCACCAAGTCCACAGGCTGTTGCCTTCAACCGTCTTGGCGACTATGAGGTAAACAACAACTATGGTGCTCCAGACATCAACATTCCGCTCTGGGAAATCGATTTTCACGGATATAAGATACCATTGTCTCTACATTATGAGGCAAAACCTCTAACGCCTGGCTACAACTATGATGTAACAGGCTTGGGGTGGACTCTATCTGGTAATTCTTGTGTTTCAAGGACGATCAAGGATAGGGCGGATGAACTTCCTGGACAATATCAAATTCCAAGTTTTACTATGGATTCTTTTGCGGACAAGAATGGTAAAGGCCGAATTTATAAAAACGAAGCAAATACACTAAATAAATTGAACTTCCAATATGATACTTATAAAATCGTATTGCCATCGGGCAGAACCATTCCTTTTTTCATGTATGTTGAGAATTGGGGCAGTGAAAATGAACAAAAAACTAAACCATTGAAATTCGATCTATTGTATGAAGATCGCAATATTAAAATACAATGTAATGTTAGTAATAGAAATAAAATCAATGCCTCAATCGATTCCTTTGTAGTAACAGATGAAAATGGGATAACGTATTATTTTACATTGGCAGACAAAAGTCTGAATAGTTATACGAATGCTTTAAATGCAGATAGAAATGTAGCATGGTTACTTACCAGCATTGACATACCTGCAAAAGGTACTATTACATATAATTATCATAAAAAAGTACAGATTCATACCTATAATCCTGTTCCTGAGCCTATAATCAGTGTTCACCGTGTAGTTTATCAAGATCACAAAATTAATGAAATATGGCGTAATACAGGATTTCAAAGTCACCCAGATAAATTCACTGTCATGAAAACATTCCAAGACCAGTGTTCTGAGTATGAAATGAGATTCCTCGCAAGCATCAACTATGGTTCTACTGTAGTAAACTTTAATTATGCGGATGATAATATGCACATGAAGGAAATTGTAGTTTCCGACAAAGGCAATTCGACAGGAAAATATGAAATAATAAGAAAATTTGCACTCAATGTTGATGAATCCTCATCAGTGGCTTTCCTCAATTCTATTGTCATTTCAGGTCAGAACGACACTGATAAACTCGTGTATGGTTTTGATTATTATAAAGGACTTAATTTGGGAAATTATACAGACTACTGGGGATACAGGTGCCGTTCTAATAATAATAATAAGGATGTCGGTAGCTTCAATGTTTTTTTTAATACCAAAGAAGATGATAGCTATCTATCAGAAGAGAATTTACACATTAACAAAAACAATGCTCAACTATGCACCCCAAAAGAAACAGATCCATATTATTACCGTAAAATCAAGCTTCAATCTACTTTAGATGGGGATACGCGCAAACCAGCCCAACCTAATGAACATGGCATCTTGACCAAAATAATTTATCCAAATGGTGGATATACGGAGTTCGACTGGGAGAATCATCGTTTTCCTACCGCAACAGCAGAGGATGGTGACTTCGTTTATGACAGACGTAAACAGCGTATCATCGAAGGCGGTGGATTCAGAATTAAATCCATCATAAATTATACTGCGGATAAAAAAATTGCAAGTCAAAATCACTATAGATATGGATTTACATACGACTACATTATAGGTAATAAATTTCCATTACCAGTATCAGAAAGCAAGGCAAAGAATCACAATCTCTTTGAACACATAGGATGTGGAGAAGCGGTTGTTGACCCTAATGTTCTTACTTTCATGGATTTCAGCTTGTATTATGAAAACCCTTCTACTGAATTCGTTAAAATGATTTTAGGAATGGATAGTAAGATGAAAGACTGCGTTGACCCTAGAGGCTATCCAATATGGTGGGATGCGGATTTTTCCGCAAATACATTTAGGGCACTTCTTGGTGGTCGGCAACCTGTTGTATATCCAGAAATCACGGTTTATCACGGGAACCCAGATGTGCCCAATACTTGCAAAAGCAAAACTGTTTACAGATATGATATTTACGATTACAAAATGGATACACAGAAATACTATTTGACGACTATCTATCAATCTGGCAAAAAATGGGATGAAGTCCAATTGGATACTGCATATTTTGAACCTGTACGATATTTAAATCAAGGTGCAAAAATTATGGCTCCCAAACTGATATGTGATGAAATTTCATATAAGAGACATCTGCTTAAATCAATGTCAGATTACTCTTATAATGGTAAAACATGGAATCTCACCTCCGAGATAGAAAATAAATATCTTTATTTTAGTAGCCCAATATCAAAAATGGGCTATGAATTTAACAGCTATAACACAAGAGGATGGGACAGTTTTTTTGATAATGTACCTTGGTCTGCCACAGATGCTTGTAATCCATACTCGGAGTATTGCTACATAAGTTTATTTTACAAAGGAAACATGCAAAAATTGGGCAGTCCCGCCAAGTTAACACAAAGAAGCACTACAACTTTACGTCAAGGTGGAACGCGCAACTGGAACAATACACAGACAGAATCGTATGACTATCTGTATTCTGGAGTCATGAAATCCAAGACTTATACGGATGGCTATGACAAGGAGAATGTGTATTCAGGCTCTGCGTCAATTTAGGTGGTGGATTTTTATTGTAAAGAATTAACTATCTGGTTAATAATCAATACATTAATTAACTAAATAAAGTTGCAGATGTGCATATTTTTTCGTATCTTTGTATGTGAAC
>Ga0256407_10004667_pt1 | contig 22639 bp, 23 predicted proteins | sample RumenRJG_04DNA_FD_193489 | JGI IMG/M metagenome (GOLD analysis project Ga0256407, IMG submission 193489) | Bovine rumen microbial communities from Lethbridge, Alberta, Canada - RJG_04 | ecosystem: Host-associated > Mammals > Digestive system > Stomach > Rumen | place: Canada: Alberta... | reverse complement strand
CATCATGTGTCTTTTCGTAGATTTTTATCAATAATTCTCTTTCTTCCTGACTCAACATGATAATCACCTCTACCTTTATCTTACCACCTTTGTCAAGTCTGTTTTTATTTTATTGGATTGCTATAGTAAACGAATACAAGCCTATATTTTGAACAAAGCATCATCGAAATATAACCGAAAGTTCGTTAATGTTGTATATTGAATATGAACGATTTATCGTTTATAATAGTTACTGTAAGGAAACAATAAGACCTTACGGAAAGGAGGTCAGATAATGGACAGACACTACTTCAATCCTACACCCGATACGATCTACACAAACCAAGGCGGCGGCTCTTATATCTGCCTTGAAGCAGAGGGACATTTCAGAGCGAAGTTTCAGCGTGTAAGCAAGTATAAGTGGACATTTGTGGCTCACGGCTGTCAGATGTACGAGGACGGCACAATAGAGTGGGACAGCTCCACAGGCGGATACTTCGAGGAATAATACCGCACAAATGGGACTTGAAGTCCCACTTCACGAAAGGAGATAACGGCTGATGAAACTTAGTTACATCGGTACAAGAGCAACGAAAGACAGTACGGACAAGAAAAGATATGCCGAAGCGAAATGGAAAGACGGCGATATGAAAGCGGAGGACATCGGTTATATTTTCAGATGTTTGCTCAAGGATTACGGCTATGGCTTTACTACCTACTCTGACGGAGAAATTTGTAAGATAACAGTCGAGGTCAAGGATTACGAGGAATTTGAGATGATTAAGGTGCTGTTTGACGAAGCAAAAGACGCTTGCAGAAGATAAGTGGGACTTGAAGTCCCAGATGATGAAGCTGATCTAACGGCTGTTCAATACGGGGAGAAAGGACAATACTATGAAAACTTGGTATCTTGCAACATTCAAATGGTCGGACAGTGGAGTTTACTGCACAAACCTTGTTCTGAGCGACAGCGAAGAAAAAGCAGAGGAACACTACTCAAAGTATGAAATGGTTTCCATTCGCATTGCTGACGAGTGGGAGGTTGACAATTACAGAAGCAGAGGTTGTCCGATTGTTGAACTTTGATCCGACAATCAATAGCGTGACAAGTGGGACTTCAAGTCCCACTTGAGAAAGGAGCAGGACAATGAAAATCGAAACATTATCAGAAAGAATAGCCAATGCAGAGAACAAGATTGGCAAAAAACAGCTTACTATCGCTAAAAAGAAAGCTCTGATAGACAAAAAGCAACAGCTTCTTAAAACAAAATATCTTGTCAATTCAGACAGTCCTGAAACTATGACTTTGAAATGGGATATTGAGCATTATACGGACGATATAAGCCGTTTAGAGCGTGAGATTGTCGAAACGACACTTAACCTTAATAATTACAGAAAACAGCTCACAGGGCTTATGGAGCGTGTCAGCGTACTCATTACGGATATGCCTGATATTCTGAAAGGACTGCAAGAGGAGCTTGTCGAGCGTTGGAACAAATGGGATATTGAACGTAGGGACAAAATACAGGCAGATTACCGTGAGCTTGACTACAAGGAGTTTTCAAGGAAATATACCCACGCTGATGTGATGTTTAAGAGCAAATCAGACGAACAGATACACAATGATAATGTTCAGTCAGCCGAAAATCTGATTATTGATTTGATTTACCGTGTGCGCAAGATCACAGGAGAGATAACAGATTGGAGTGACATTCGTGCTTCTGTTGGCACAGGCGGTTTTACAGTCCTGAATGGAACGGTTATCGGGAAAGAGGGGATTGCTTGCGTAGAGAGTATCACGGCAGGCGGTTACAATATCCAACGGCTGCATATCAGGGTGTTGGTGCATAGCGTATAGTAGCAAAAGGGACCTAAAGTCTCTTAACGAAAAGAAAATAGTATCAAAAAAAGACCGCACCTTTCATTTTGATTGGTACGGTCTTAAATTTTGGAAGATCGGAAACTACTATTGCCTATACATGATTGTATTATTCACTGGAATCAACTCCTTCTTAAAAAATGTTTATAAAATCCTGAGAGCTAAAAATATTGGTGCAATATAAACCATCATCTGATGCTGTATAATAAAACTTGACACAATCCAATCAAAGAAAGTATATTAAAAAAAGAGGAGAGTGTCGTAAATGGGAACAGGAAAACAATACGATGAAGAATTCAAAAAGCAGGCAATACTGCTTGCAAAAGAGATAGGAAATGCAGCAGCGGCAAAGGAATTAGGGATACCAAAAGGAACATTAGGGACATGGGTTCACAAAGCCAAAACCGGAGAAATAGATACAGGCTCCGGGACACGCACACCTGAGGAATCCATGAATCTTGCCCAGCAGCTGCAAGCAGCAAATAAGCGTATAAAAGAGCTTGAAAAGAAGAATCGAGAACTTGAAAAGCTAAACGATTTTTTGGAGGAAGCCTCCGCTTTTTTCGCTGCGAGCCGTCGGAAGTCGGGAAAAGAGAACGATTAAAGTTCATTGCATTGAAGACGGATGATGGCAGAAACAAAGGAAATATCAGCTTTTACTGTCGGGCACTGGAAGTCAGCAGACAAGCCTTTTACGATTATATTGACCGCAAGGATAATCCTTGGAAATACGAGGAGCTTGCTGATGAGATGCTTAAAATACATAACGAAGATGAATATAATGACTGCTACGGCAGAGAAAGAATGTATATGGCATTGATGCAGAAGAAAATAGCAGGAGATATCAGCATAGATATCCCATGTGAGGGGACAGTCCGCAAGGTCATGGACGAGATGGGGCTTATCCACAAGCCCCATAGAAAGCCTAACGGTATCACTAAAGCCGACCGTGAAGCACGCAAATCAGACGATCTTCTGAAGCGTGATTTCAGTGCTGAAAAGCCACTTGAAAAGGCGGTGACGGATATCAGTGAAGTGAAAGGCAGCGATGGAAAGGTTTATGTTTCAGCGATATTCGATTGCTTTGATCTGATGCCGCTCGGTCTCGCCATCGAAGATAACATGAGGGCTTCGCTCTGCTGTCATACCCTTGAAAATGCAAAGAAATCATACCCTGACATTAATGGATGCATCATTCACTCCGACAGAGGAAGTCAATACACAAGTACAGAATATCGTGCAGTAATCAAAAAGTATGGAATTATTCAAAGTATGAACAGTGCCGGCGGTCGCTGTCATGACAATGCCAGATGCGAAAGTATGTGGGCAAGAATGAAGGAAGAACTGTTTTACAGTCGTAATGATAAGTCCGAGAACTACACTATAGCAGAACTGAAAACAAAGATATGGCGGTATTATATGAGTTATTGGGCTAACAGAAGAATATGTACTGCCAACGGAGGACTTCCCCCTGCTGTCAAGAGAAAGCACTATTATGATGTGATTAAGATTGCGGCATGAATAAACCTTGAGCAAATGTGCTCTGACGGAAGAAATCTAAAACCACACCGCCACCCTTGACAAAACCTGAAAGAAATGCTGTGAGGTCGCTGCCGACGGTGACGAACTCATGAACAGCTCATATGATTCACCGTCGGTCAATCAGTGTAGCATTTCTTTCAGAACCTGCCAAGGGCAAGCCGCCTGCGGCGGTGGCTGCTTTTGCCTCCGGCTCGGAATCTATGAACAGCCCTTTTTTTTCGTGGTAATTGTGTCAAGTGATATTGACAATTTCAATCACACCGCATACAGCCGCAAAGCCTGTCAGGATTTCAGCAGCAGCCGATACTTTTTTCGGAATATGTATTTTTCTTCGTAATCTGATATACACAACCAATAACACAATGCCGATAACAGTAATGATAATTCCGACAATAAAGCCTTTCGGTATCAGATAAATCTCTATGCTATTCTCTCCGGCAGGTAGTTCAAAAGCTGTCAGATCGAGCAACACCTTTTTAACAGGAGCTTTATTGCCGTTTACCTTTACAACAAAAGCGTCATCATATGGTATTGAAAGCAAACAGGTTTTAGTGGGGTTTTGAATAATATATTATGTATTAAGAAGGACTGTGGGCTTCGTCCTTTTCTTTGGCAATATCGTGTATAGCATTTACGATAGCTTCTATGTCGGATATGTACTGCTCAACAAATTCTTTTGTAATGTTTGTCTGAGCAGCAGAAGAATGATCTCTGTCGTTTTGATGAGCAATTTTATTTCGCCTATCAAATAATTTTTCTACTTCTCTTCGGCAATACTTGACGAAATCCTTATTTGGAGCATCTAAATAGACTTTACGCATTGCAGATTCAAAACCAATTCCAATTAAGTTCAATTGATCACGCATTGAATCTCCTGATAAAAAAACTTCTCTTGTGTATTTTTCATTAAGATATTCAAAAAACCATTCGTTTGATTCTTTAAATGCCAGTCCTTCTTCAACCTTTGACATTTTCACATCAAGGTTTTTGTATTGTTCGCTTTTCTGCCATTCTCCAGTAAACATACGGAATAGACAGTATTTACTCATTTCATGAATAAAAAAGTCAAGTAGGCTTTCGGCAAATACGACCTGTGATCTCCAGATAGTTTTACAAGCATCAATCTTTCCTTCAGACAGCAAATTATCGGCTACAATATACTGACCTTTGATGGTTTGCATACTTTCGTCAAAATGTTGCTTTATCTCAGGTAACCGAAAATGAACAGGTGGCAAAACTGCTTTCTTATCTCGTTTGTCCTCGATACGAGGTGTTAATGATAAATCTCTTTTTCCCATTTTACACCTCATTGCATTTCAACTACATTGGCAAAGTCAATATTCAGCATTGGTATTGCACCATATTTGCCGGAAATATAACCTTTACCAAAATTTTCTTCTTTACGAATGTTCTTAATCTCTGCAAGAGAATACAAATCTGTTGATCTGCCAGTCGTTTTCATTTCAGCAAACCATATCTGATCTCTCCTGAACGAATCAAGATTCAGAAGTCCGGTTTCATGAGTTGTAAAAATCAACTGTGCAAACTTGTCTGATTTGAAATCAACAAATTTTCTTATCAGTTCATAAACCAATGCTTCGTGAAGTCCTGATTCTATTTCATCACAAACTAATACCTTGCCGTTTTTCATTATATCAATAAGAGGGCAAAGCATACCAAATAGTTTCTGAATACCTGTTGATTCTTCTGAAAAAAGGTCTGTTTCAAAATCGTCATAAACAACTTTTGCTGTGATAGCGTCAACCTCTTGCTGTAGCAGCATTTTTTTGAAATCATCGGATAAGAACGGGGGTAAATTCAGTGTTTCGATTTTTTGTTGATCTATGCTTACTTCAATATCCTTAATGCCTGTGCCTAACTCTTTTAACAGAGTAATAACCGCAGATTTTATGTTTGGATCAGTATTCATCTGATATATCGAATAATTCATCCATCTATCCTGCATAGACGGGTGATAAACAATTAATTCGTCAAGGAAAAAACGATAGGCATCTTCTATTTCAGGAACAGATGAAAAGTTTGCCGCACAAGAAAGCATCAGTCTGTTTGGCTTCAAAACATCCTTACAAGCGATAAATTTACCTGTAAACTTACTGCCTGCCGTAAAATCCTTTTCATCACGCTCGAAAATCTTTGCCTGCTTGCCCTTCGGGAAATAGTAGAGATATTCTTCTGTAACCAAGAGATTTTTTAAGGAGAAACCAAAAACATACATTACGCCCTTTACAACAAAATGTATCTGATACTCGCTTTCCTTTTCCAAGCCATTCATCTTGTGAGGAATTTGTCTGATACCCTGTCCGGGCTGATGATTGATACTGTTAATAACAAGGTTTTTTACAAAAGAAATAGCATCTATGAAATTACTTTTGCCTGAACCGTTTGCTCCATAGATAACAGCAGACGGCAGCACTTTGTATTTGCCAAATTCAAAGGTTTTTTCTTCTCTGAAAGTATCACTGCCGGCAATCAAAGAGAAAACAATCTTTTCGCCAATAGACTTGTGATTACTGCATGAAAATTCAAGTAACATTTCACTACCTCCTCTCAATTACTATGATACCATAATTATTGGATTTTAACAAGAGGATTTGCATAATTTTCTGCAAATATTGTTCTTAAAATTGTAATAAGCGTTGTTTTATATTTATTGTATCCGCTTTCACAATATAATATACCGACAAATACATAAATTATTATCCTGATTTTTATAAAGCAAAAATGTTTTTAGCCTGTTTTTCAGCATACTGTACCGTTTTGTAAGCTCCGCCGCTTTTGTGCTGAATACAGCTGATAACAAGATCAGACCGATCAACCATAGCCCTGTTGCGTATCTGCATAGCAGCCTTATAGTGTGCCTTTGCCGACTGCTCACAGACTTCAACTTCATCATAGTATTCAAGAAACTCTTTTTCATTGTCACGAAACTCCGCTTTCATATATGGCAGAATTAGTATCAGCGAACAGTTTCCGTGATCTATTCGTTTTTTCACTCTTTTGACCACAGATGCAGCAAGAATGTCAAACTCACCCTCACGCCCGACAAGAAATTCTACATACTGTTTTATCCGTATCAGCTCCGTTATTTTTTCTTCAAGATTTCTTTCAACCTGAACGGCATTATCAATTTCCCTGTGACCGAAAAAGCTGACAGTATATATTTCCATCCCATCACCTCAAGTATATTACTATTTATATAGTAACACTATATATGTATATTATCAATATGTAGTGTGCGTATTAAAATAGTAACAGAGGTGGTTTAATGGAAAACTCGAAATCTGTCATTACTATCAATGACTACGGAAAAATTACTGTTCACATCAAAGAAATAATGGACAGCAAAGGAATAACCCGAAATTTTCTTGCTAAAGCATCAAACACTCGTTTTGAAGTCATCAATAAATGGTATAATGGTCAGGTCGAAAAAATGGATCTGGATATACTCGCCCGTATTTGCTATGTTCTTGATTGTTCTCCGGCGGATATAATAAAATATAGTCATAAGTAAAAGCATTATAACCTACATTTGTTGTGCAGGCTTATAATGCTTTTTCTGATGTGGGACTTCAAGTCCCAGACTATATTGTACTTTTCAATTCTGCTTTGTACCTGTAATAGGTATTCCTTGCAATACCGATCATTCGCATACAGTCCACATCGGTAAGTGTGCCGCCAAAGTCTTTTGAGTGCTTCAATATCTCCTGCTTTGCCTTAACGCTTTTTTTCGTTGTGACAACAGCACCTTGTTTACGACCGATCTGCTTTCCGTTTCTTCGGGCAGTTTCGATACCTTCCTTAGTCCTTTGGTGCAAGTCGGATACTTCCTTTTCTGATTGTTCAAAAGCAAGCTGTATCTGCTCTTTGGCAAGCTCCATCAGATACTCGTTGATAGCTTTCAGAATAATATCGGTTTTAGTCCCTGTCATTTCAATGTTATTTGACAGGGCTTTTTTATAGGTTGCCGTATTGATGTGCGGTTCTTTGATGAATACAAGCTCCACACCCTTGTCATACAATTCCTGATATATCTGAAAACCTGTTTCAGCGTTACGGCTCATACGGGATACACTGTCAAAGATGATCGTGTCACCCGACTTGATAATCTTCAAAAGCTGTTCAAAGACCTTTCTGCCGTCTGTTTTTGTGCCGGTGTAAATCTCCTGTTTGATAATTGCATCGGGGCAGTATTTCAGTATGTTGCGTATCTGTCTTTCAATGTTTTGTTTGTCTGTGGATATGCGGCAGTAACCATAGATCATATTTTTACCTCCAATTCCGTATCAAAATAAACGCCAGAGAAAATCGTATCAAAAAGTTGCTTTGAAAGAGCAATTTCAAGGGTGTTTTATCGTACCAATTTATTCGTACATTTATTATGATACTATTATATACAAATAATCGTACAGAGTAAAGAAAATCTTTGTTGAAACCTCGGTGAACATAGTTTATAATATAATGGAAGATCAATCCGGGAGGAGAATCAGCATGGCTAATCTTTCACAGAAGAAGCGTGAGCGTATGCTTGCGTTTTTGCAGCAGCTCAAAGAGGAACACAAGGACGATGACAGTGTTCTTATTGCACTGGGCGAGATAGAGAGCGAACTGACAGCGAAGAAATACGGTCTTGTGTGGGAACAGCACGAAGAAGCCGTTGACATAAAAATGCGTACACATATTCCGGTATTTACAGAAGTACCGGAGCGTGAGATCACAGCCGTTCCGGGCGGAGCGTACAATTTTCTGCTTGAGGGCGACAACCTCCACAGCCTGCGGCTTTTGGAGAGAACGCACAAGGGCAGGATAGATGTTATCTACATTGATCCGCCGTATAATACGGGAGCAAAAGACTTTCGTTATGACGATGCTTTTGTTGATAAAACAGACCTGTTTGCACACTCAAAATGGCTGTCGTTTATGTCGGAAAGGCTTGCTGTTGCTAATGAACTTTTATCAGAAAGAGGAGTTATCTTTATTTCTATAGATGATAATGAACAAGCACCTTTACAAATGCTGTGTGATGAAATATTTGGTGAAGACAGTTTTGTCGCATTGATACCTTGGAGAAAAAGAACTGCAAAGTCAGATGTTCCGTTTGGTATATCACAAGACTGTGAGAGTATCCTCTGCTATGCAAAGTCAAAATATAAGGCTGCTGTAAAAGGTAAGGAGAGAAAATATTTTGAAACACCTGATTTTCCGGGCAAGCCTTGGAGATTTCATGACTTGACAACCCAAAGAACAATTGAAGAGAGACCAAATAGCAATTACACAATGGTAAATCCTAAAAACGGAGACGAATTTCCTGTTAATCCGTTGAGATGTTGGGCTATCACTATTGATACATTCGATAAGTATTATGAAGAAAACAGAGTTATCTTTCCAGGAGATTATGATTTTTTGAAAATCTCTAAACCAGTCCTTCGTTATTGGAAAGAAGATGATGAAAAGAAAGCTGGCTCTGATTTCGGTTTAGTTGCAGCAAGTACATTTTTACCGTCAGATGTTGTTGGTATGACACAGGACGGTACAAAACAGATAACGGAATTATTCAATTCAAAAATATTCAGTTATCCAAAGCCAATCGGTCTTATAAAATACCTTATTGAAATATCAACTGTACGAGATACAAATGTTACCGTTCTCGACTTTTTCGCTGGTTCTGGAACAACGGCACAGGCTGTTATGGAGCTTAACGCTGCTGACGGTGGAAACAGAAAATTCATTCTCTGCACCAACAATGAAAACGGCATTTGCGAAAGCGTGACTTATCCGAGAATCAAAACCGTCATTACCGGCAAGCGTGAGGACGGCAGCACCTATTCCGAGGGACTGCCTGCCAACCTCAAATACTACCGCACCGACTTTGTTTCAAAAGATGAAGAATATCTGTCTGACGCACTGCTTGAACATATGACCGAAATGATACAGTTGGAACACGGTGTGAAAATTGACGGTCAGCAATATATCATTGTAATGGACGATGACGAAGCGGACGAACTGGCGGCTCATTGGAGTGACTACCCCAATGCCAAAGCACTGTATGTTTCAAAGAATGTTCTTTTTACAACGGAACAGAATGCGATATTCAAGGATGTTGAAATACATATTATTCCCGATTATTACTTCAGTTTTGAACTCAAGGAGGTGGGTGAATCATGGTAGGAGGAATTGCCGTCAATCTGTTTGATTTTCAGGAGGATGCTGTACTCCAACTGATCGACCTGACAACGGACAGCACAAAGAAACAAACCGTTGTTGTTAAAGCACCCACCGGAGCCGGAAAAACTATAATGCTGATCGACTATGTTGACAAGTATTTTGATAAGGTCAATTCAAACACCGCCGTTATATGGCTGTGTCCGGGCAAGGGCGACCTTGAAGAACAAAGCCGTGCCAAAATGCGTAAGATCGCACCCCACCGCAATACGCAGAATCTGTTTGACGCACTGCATGGCGGTTTTGCTCCCGAAAGCGTGACATTTATTAACTGGGAGCTTGTCACCAAAAAGGGCAACACTGCTATTCAGGACAGCGAAAGAAAAAACCTGTTCGACCGTATTGCAGAAGCCCACAGAAAAGGAATGGAGTTTATCATCATTATTGATGAAGAACATTCCAATAATACCGCAAAGGCAAGGACGATCATAGACGCTTTTGCCGCAAAGAATATTATCCGTGTCAGTGCGACCGCCGTACAGAACAACCGATATGAATTTATCGAAATCGACGAGCTTGATGTTATAAACGAAGGTCTTATAACAAAGGCACTCTATGTCAATGAAGGCATCGAGGATAATGTAGAAATAACTGATGATTATGACTATCTGCTTGACCTTGCCGACAAAAAGCGAAAGGCGATTTTTGAGCGTTATCAGTCCATCGGCAAAAATATCCGCCCGCTTGTGCTGATACAATTCCCGAACGGTCAGCCGGAAACTATCCGTGCCGTTGAGAAAAAACTCGAATCAATGGGTTACACTTACGATAACGGAATGGTCAGCATCTGGATGAGCGAGGATAAAAAAGACTTGCCTGACAATCTGACAGAAAACGATGCACAGCCTGTCTTTCTTCTGATGAAACAGGCTATCAGCACGGGTTGGGACTGTCCCCGTGCGAAAATACTTGTCAAGCTCCGTGAGGGTATGAGTGAACAGTTTGAGATACAGACAATAGGACGCATCCGCCGTATGCCCGAAGCAAAGCATTATGACGATGACCTCCTTGATTTCTGCTATGTCTATACCTTCGATGAAAAATACAGCGCCGGACTTCTTTCTACAATGGATAAGGCTTATGTTACACGCCGTCTGTTCCTGAAAGACAAATGCAAGACCTTTACGCTTCAAAAGGAATTTCGTGATCTTGACTTCGGCGGACTCGGTGAGCGTGAAGTGCTTGAAAAGATCTATGATTATCTTGTAGAAAAATACCATCTCGGCAAAGACAAGAAACAGAATCAGATGATACTTTCCGGTTATGATTATATCTTTGGTGATGAGATAAAAGGAAAAGCCTTGCACGGTGTATTTGTTAAAACAGATATGGTTTTGGACAGTACATCCTTTTACGATACCCGCAAGCGTGTCAACACACATAAACACGGTATTCAGCTCCTGCATAGCACCGATGAAATAAAATCGGCTGTCGGATTATCCACCGGAAAAGTCAAGACCATTCTTGAAAGATTATTCCGAAAAGGCGGCAATGCAAAGAAAAAGCTGTTATCCCTTGAAACGGCAGAATTCTATGCTTTTGTCATCAACAACGAACATCTCTTGAAGCAGGAATTCCGAGCTGTGACCGCAGGAATGGCAGAACAGCTTGCACTGACTATGACACCCAAAAAAGGAGAATTCCGTATTCCCGAACAGGATTTTTATAAATACGATCCGGGCGTTAAAGAGGAGATCGAGTATCTCAGCAACGCTTATGAAGAATACACCTCCGGCTATGCCACAACACTTGTACGCAGCACCTCTGAACAGCTTTTTGAGCAATACTGCGAAGCCCGTGACGATATTGAATGGGTATATAAAAACGGTGATAGCGGACAGCAGTATTTTTCAATCGTCTATCTTGACGGTCTGCGGCATCAATGGCTTTTCTATGCAGATTACATCGTTATGAAAAAGGACGGTACAGTCTGGGTGATCGAAACCAAAGGCGGCGAAGCAAAGGGCAAGGACAAGAATATTGATATTCAGATCGCCAACAAATTCAATGCGTTTCAGTTTTATGCCAAATCACACAATCTGCAATGGGGCTTTGTGCGTGATAAAGATAATCGCCTGTATATCAATAATACCGTTTTTGCTGCTGACCTTTCCGATGAACACTGGCAGCCTTTAGGTGATGTTTTTTGAAATCTGACAAATAAAACTCAGTTTTGAAAACAGAAAAAACCTCTCCGACAAAGCATATATGCCTTGCCGGAGAGGTTTTGTTCATTCCCTGAACCTGTCCATATTGACCGTAAGTGTCATTACGATATGTCCGTCGATCAGTGCGTGATCTCTGATAAGAAGTTCTTTGTCAATAAGCCTTTTGACATATTTTCTGATAGTGACAATGCCATCAGGTATATGCTGACAAATACCACTTACAGTAATAGGCATTTCTCCGTTCAGGTACATATCGTAAACAGTTGCAAAAGTTCCGATTTCTTTCAAAGACAGTTGATTGTTGATTATAAATTTAAGTGGTATTTCAGGATAATCGGAAGCAGCTTGTGTATTGTTTTCATTATTCATAGATTTCCTATCTCCTATCTTTTTCTTGGACTTTGTTTTTGAGCGTTTATCAGATCTTCGTTGACATCTTTTCCTCTGCTGAAAACTGAGTGTACTTCATATCCTCTTGCCTGATATTTCGCTGTATATTTTTCGACTGCCACACGTCCTGCTTCGTCATTATCAAGCCTGAAATGTAAAACCCTGACTTCGCTGTGTCGCTCTAAAAAGGCTTCAAGTGCAACATCAGAGCTGCCGCAAAGAGCTAATCTTGTCTGTCCTTTGTATGTACCTTTACCGTATGCCTGATCTGTCATTGTACAGTGGCTCATAAGGTCAATAGGTGCTTCAAATATATACAGTCGTGTGCTGTCTGTTCCCATCTGATGAAAAGCATAACGCTTATCAGAGTTTTTACAATCCCCACGATATTTTCTCTCTGTCAGCGTTCCTCTTACAGAGCCGAATTTTGCCGTACCTTGTTCATCAAAACCGACAAATACACAATTTCCTCTTGTATCCTGATAAAGCTGTTTTGATTTCATAAAGTCAGAAATGACATCAGGTGATATACCTCTTGTTTGCGAAAGATAAGCAAATACCCTGTTATACTTTCCCTCTGCTTTTTCGGGCAGTTCAAGTTGTCCTGCTTCTGATTTGTACTTTGGTGCAGGAGTATATGTAACGGCGGCACTTTCACCGATAATCGTTTCTATTGCTTCGGGAAATGACTTGCCCTCAACCTTGCGTAAAAAGTCAATCGTGTCACCGCCCGAAATATTCTGACTGTTCCATACAAAGCCCTTGCGATCAGCATATACAACAAGACTGCTGTGCTGTTTGCATTGATAATACTTGCCTGCTCTCTTAAACTCTAAACCCATATAGGCACTCAAAAACGCTATCAAATCTGCATTTTTCGCTTTGTCAAGCTGTTCGGGTGAAAACTGTTTATATTCCATTACAATCGTCCTTTACATTGAAAAAGCAGTCAGCGTAATGCCAACTGCCTTGTGTGTTATTTCTTTTTTGCAGGAAACTCAAATTTGATTTTCTTTGCTGTCTTATCAACGACAAGATACGCATCAAACTCTCCCTTGCCATCTTTTCTCTTAAAGCCCTTAATCAAAGTTGTTTTGCCTTTCTCAATCAGTCTTATAGCTTGTGCATCGGAAATTGCTTTTTCGCAATACTCTTTACCGACAGAGAAAGAGCAGGCTGTATCTCTCTTTGCAGAACAAAAATAGCCGAATTTACCCTTGATAACTCTTGCACCGCAGAACGGACAGGAGAGTGTATCTTCATCAGATACATACTTTTCCATAACAGCAGATGAAACAACATCAGAATACCATTCACGGACAGTCTGCTCCATATCTGACACAAAAGCCTGATAATCTTCTTTACCGTCAGCTATATCGTGCAAACGCTTTTCCCATTGTCCCGTCATTTCAGGACTTTTCAATTCTTCAATGGGTAAATGTTCAATCAGGAATACGCCTTTTGCCGTTGGCATAATTGACCTGCCCTGTTTTGTCAGATAGCCGTTGTGAAAAAGTGCATTGATGATCCTTGCCCTTGTTGCCGGAGTTCCAAGCCCTTTATTCTCTGCTTTCATCAAGGCTCTTGCTTCTTCATCTTCAAGGTGCTTGCCTGCCGTTTCCATTGCCAAAATCAAATCAGGCTCCGTATAGGGCTTTGGCGGCTCTGTAAAGCCTTGTTTCAGCTCATACTTACCTGTATAGCTTTCTCCCTCTGACACTGGCGGCAAAGTTGCCCTTTTATCAGGGAGTGCTTCAACGGCATACCAACCGTTATTTTTAATGACGCTTCCGGTTGCTTTGAAAGTGTTGCCGTTTACATCGAGTAAAACCGTTGTATCCTCAATCTCTGCTTTCGGATAAACGATACGGATAAGCGACTTGACAAGCAGATCGTAAAGCTGTCTTTCGTCCTCTGACGGTATTTCAGAAAGACTTTTCGGTACATTCATTGTCGGCACTATGGCAGGGTGACTATCAACCTTGCTGTCATCAAAATGTCGCTTGCTGTATGCCTGCCATTCGTTTTCAGGGAGAGCAAATTGACTGTATTCCGGCAGAAGAAAGAGCTTGCGGAGTGTTGCCGTAACTTCCGGTTGCATAGCAACGGTCAAATGTTCCGATGATGTTCGGGGATAACTCATAAACTTATGTTCATATAAGTCCTGCATAACCTTAACGGTTTTATCCAAGTCCCAGCCGAGCTTTTTTCCGGCTGTTGCCTGTAACTGTGTTGCATTATATAAAACAGGCTGTCCGACTGTTCGTTTTTTGACGGTTTTTGTCGTTACAGTACCGTTACCGACACATTTTGACAATAACGATTTTGCCTGCTGTTCGTTATCGAATATTCCTTTTTCGTGTTCTGCCGTGAAACTTTCGTTATCAGTCTGAAAATCAGCGAGTAATCTCCAGAACGGTGTTCGGATATGTCCGTTTATCTTCTTATCACGCTCAACCACCATTGCCAAAACAGGTGTCTGCACTCTGCCAATACGAAACATATTTTTCGGATCAGCAGAGTATTTTCCTGTTGCCGCAATCGTCAGATTGATACCGCACAGCCAATCAGCTATGCTTCTTGCCCGTCCTGCCTGCTGTATGCTGATAACCTCACTGCTGTCTTTGAGGTGTGCAAAAGCATACTGTATCTTCTGAGGTGTCAAGTCCTCTATCCAAACTCTTTTCCATTTCTTTGTGCAGTGCATAGCTTCATGGATATAAGCGAATATCAGCTCACCCTCATGGTCAGGATCAGTAGCATTGATTATCAGGTCAGCCTTGTCGAAAAAGCCTTTGACATACTCAAAGCAAGTTTTTGTCTTATCTTTTACAACAACCTGATAACTATCAGGAATACAAGGAAAAACGCTCAAATCCCAATTCTTATACTGCTCTCCGTATGCTGTTCTGTCAGCTAAACCGCATAAATGCCCGACACCGTGACATAAAACCGCCTTTTCACCGTTGAATGTAAATTCATAGCGTCCGATTGTCGGCTCTTTAGGGTGTGCAATTCTGTTTCCTGCTTTAAGTGCAACAGCAATCGCTTTTGCTAAACTTGCTTTCTCAGCATATATGACTATCAAATAAAAGACCTCCTATCAGGGACTTGAAGTCCTAATTGCGTTTTTTGTGATTTAGCTTGTAATATTTTCCTTTATATGCTACAATTAAGTAAATTTATAATTTTTATATGAAGGTGAAACTCAATGGAAATAATACCAGTAAGGTGTAGTCAGTGCGGTGCTTTGATGGAATCAAGGCAGGAAGCAATGCTTTTGCAGTGTCCATATTGCAAATCAACATCGCTCATTGTGGAAAATGATCCTGTTGTTATTGAAAGGATAAGGCAGAATACCTACAAGGAAGTTGAAAAAATGAAACTTGACCATGAAATTGAAATGGTTAAATTGAAGTCAGAACAAGAAAAACAAAAGAAACATTTTGTATGGTGGGTTTTAGGATGGATATTCTGTTTTCCTGTGCCACTTACAATTCTTATTGTAAAAAATGAGAAGTTGGATTTTAAAAAAAAGGCAATCATATTGACTGTAATATGGATTGCTATCGTGTTGATAGGTATGATTGGCAATCTTATGGATGAAAGCAGTAACAAACATGAAAGAAACAGTACAACACATTATAGCTCAGTATCAAATCACGACCAATCACAATAAAATTCAAAAAATAATTTATTTATTTTTGTCCCTAAAAGCGATTTCCTTTTTCAAATACCTTATGTAAATCGTTTGAATTATGTCAATGACTATGAATATCAGCAAAAACCATACCATAACGATTACCTCCCGAAAAACTTCATTTTCTTTGTGGTGCTGACGTTTGTGTAAAGGTGCAGGATTTCCGCATATACATTCCTGTTCCATTCACACGGGTTGGTATAATTCGGACTTGTCCTCAAACGGTATGCCTTGCAATGTCCTTGTATCATAGCTTTGTTGAATTTCAGAAAGTCAGGCTGTGAGATAGGATAGAAACAATAATTGATCTCCTTGTTGTACGGCAAGGGCAAATTGAGATATTCTTCAAGATAGGATATATCCCATTCCGTACCTCTGCACATCACGACTTTTATATCAGCCTTTTCAAAAAGCTGTTCCGTTATATCCAACACAGCAACAATCCTATATTTTGCCGTGACATTACTTTCATCATAGGCTGAAAGAGGATAGATCGGCAGATCATTGACAGTACAGCCGTTTTTGGCGGCAGTAACATCTATTTCGTGAAATTTCAGAAACCTGTCATATACGCTGTCCGGCAGAAAAAGAGAAATACTCTGCTTTGCTTGCGACAGAACAATCGCCATTTCAAAAGCTGTCTGTATAACTCCGCTTGTGTTATGTATCGAGGACAGACCGATAACAAAATGCTCACCGTTTCTCTGTTCCTGCAATTCGTCAAGCTGTGCTATGTTTTTGTCTGAATATTCCGCATCAGCCGCCGTCTTACTGAATTTCACCTGTGTATTGTCAACCACTTTGGCAAGTTCTGACTGTAATGTTTCGTTGACCTCAAAGTATTTATTATTTTCGGCTCTCTTTTGTAAAAGTGTTTTGAAGTCCTCTAAATCCATCGGAGTTTTCAGCAAGTCAAAAAAGTCTTTCTTAAAGCCCTGTTCATAAAGTTCGGATATTGAAATGTCAAATACTCCGTTTTCGATAAGCTCTGTTGTTGTCTGCAAAAACTCCTGTTCGTCCGTTATCTTGCCGTAGATATAAACAAAACGAATGTCAGGTGCTTCTTCCCGTACTTTCAGTATCTCCTTTATCAGATCAGCACCACGATTACGATAGCCACGAAAAACAACCACGATATGCGGCAGAAAGTCAATAACTCTCCTTGCAAAGTCTGTCCTCAATTCGTTTTCATAGCTTAAAACACCGTAGTTATGCTCCGTAAAGTCCAGATTTTTAATAAGATACTTTTGCGTGTTCTTATCGCATAAAATAATCAAATTCACTGTTTATCCCTCATTTCATTCACGAGAGCTTTGAGCTGTTCTATTCTTTCGTCTGTAAATGCTTCGTAGAGAATTGATGACCAGACAAAAATGTAATCCTTGCCGCCAGACCGACATAGAATAACAAGTCTGCTTCTGTACTCCTGTGCTTCTGAAAGACCTGTTGCCCGTCTGAAAACTGTCGGCTCTGCCGTTGACCAATACTTTTCAAGCGTTATTTCGCTGAGAACGGAATTGCCTGTGACCTTGCTGAATTTATATCTGCCGTCAGAATAGTAATATTGATATACCGTGAAGTCCGATAAGTTCAGTTTTTTCGATTGTTCCGCTATTTCCTTTAAGGTTTCTTTGAAAGTTCGGTTGACCTTTGGTTTTGCTGTGCTGACCGTTTCAGGCTGATAGATCGGGACAGGCACTTTCGGCTTTTCTTCCTCTGTAACTGTTTCCGTTTGTCCGAGCAGTTTTATCTTTACTTTTCTTTTTCCGAATGATATTCCCATTTCTCACCTCGTCAGGATAACAAAGGACTTGCCGCCCTCTGTTATCCTGTTTTCTTGCACTAATTTTCGCCAAACTTTGTCGTGCAGATCTTATACATCAGGCTGTCAGTCGGTATCGGCTTTTCAAAGGGAATGATCTTGTGTCCGCATACGATAAGCCCGCTTCCTTTTTTGCCTGTTTTAAGATATGCTTCCTGAGAGGGTGAAAGGCTGAACAGCTTTGTAAGCGTGTCCATATCCTCTTTTCTCTGCTGTAACAGGACAACAAATTCAGAGTTCAGGAGCATTGTCTTTGCCTGCGGAGAAGTCAGCACTTCGGTGATGTTCTGTGTAATAGCAGTCGGCACTCCGCCGTATTTACGGATACGCTTATATACCTTTGCAAAAAACTCTCCTGAACGATGAGTAGTCTTTCCTGCACCATCGTTGAACATTATCGAAAACTCATCAATCCATACCCAAGTCCTGATACCGTTATCCCTGTTGCGACTTACTCTCTGCCATACGTATTCAAGAACGACTTGCAGTCCGACAGGTCTTATCTGTTCGCCCATAGAGGAAATATCGAATACCATAAAACGCTTGTCGGTGTTGACATTCGTTTTACCTGAAAAGATATTGAAAGAGCCAGTGATATAGAGTTCAAGTGACAGTGCAAGGCTTTTCGCTTCAATTTCGGACATAGCCACAAGGTTTTTGTAGAAGTCCGTAAAAGTAGGTATCTTGCTCATATCGCCGTGAGAAGTGATGAATTCACGGTATGTTTCCTTTACGCAACGGTCGATCAGAGTTCTTTCGTTGCTTGTCAGCTCCGAGCCTTTCGCCGTTTCGCAAATCGTCATAATGAATTCTGCTTTGGTAGCAATAGCAGACTGTCCTTCTTCTCCTGAGTTCAGGTCAATATCAAAGACATTCAGCTTTGTCGGAGAGTTCGGTGCTATTTTCAGAATAGTGCCGTCAAACTCCTTGACCAATGGCTCATACTCACGCTCAGGATCAATGACGATAACTTCATCGTTCGGGAATTTCAGCAGAACATCAAACATTTCAGCTTTTGAAAACATAGATTTTCCTGCACCTGATGTTGCAAGCACAAAGCCGTTACTGTTCATCTCTGCCGTTCTGTCCAAAGCGATGACATTGTTTGTAACAAGGTTTTTGCCGTAATAGATACCGCTTTTTACAAAGTGTTCGATATGGCTGAAAGGAATAAGTACCCCTGCCGCATCGGACAGCATTGAGAACGATATTTTATTATCGCTTCGTTTGTTGAACGGGAGCTGTGCAAAGGGCAGAACAGCCCTCAGAGCCTTTGCCTGCTGACCGCCGAGAGTTTCAATTTGAAGCTGATGTTTTGCACCGATAGTCTGTCTGATGTGCATTGTCAGGTCTTCAAGCTCCTCTTTTGTCTTTGCGGAAACGGCTATCATTATCGTTACCTCAAACAGCTCACAATCAGAGCCGCCGAGCCTTTCCTGCAAATCGTTGAGCGTTTTTCTTTCATCTGAAAGTCGGAAGGGAATATAGTCGCCGCCGTTTTTATGGTTCTGCTCCATACGCTTCTGAATAGTCAGCTCCAAAGCAAAAATCTTCTTGCGGAGCATTTCCATTCCTTCCGCTTTGCTTATCCTGCTGATATGCTTGCTGACCGTTATTTTTTCGCTGTTGTCGGTCAGATCGTTTATCATTTCATCGTCAACATAAGTCGAATACTCTTTGATAAACAGCACTCTTGTAAGCTGATCTCCTATCTCAATATCCTGCTTGTTGAAGCGGAAATAAGCAGGCGTGACATAGTTCTTTATTCTGTTTCCGTAAGCGTTTTTCGGGAGCATAAACTGCACACCCGAAAACTGATGATAGAATTTATACAGCACCTCAAAGACCTGTTCGGGAGGAAGCTGATGTGTTGTTGAGCCGAGACTCTGAAACAACTGCTGTAAGTCCTGATAATACTTGAACAGCACATTTGCATTGTCGATATTTCCCTTCGGTTTATATGACATTGCCATCAGCATTATTTTCTTTGCTCCCGATGATGTACTGCCCGAAATAACACCGTTCATTATGCTGTTGTAATCGTCCGATATTTGAGGATAATCGTAAGAAGCCGAAAGCAGAGTTTCAGTCAGTGTTCCCGTATCAATATCGGTATTCATCAGAAATTCCTGAAAATGAATATCTGTCGGTATCGTATTGATGAGCTGAGTATATTTCTTGTAGATCTCCTGCTTTTCTTCGTCACGGTACAGCGAATAGTCAATATTCTCAAAGCTGAAAATCAGCGAATAACTGCCGTCATAGTTCAGGAACAGCCCGTTTTCATAAGCTTCCTGAAAAGGTATTGTTTTCTGTGCGGTGTTCGGGATACTGACTGTTTTTGCACCGAGAAACTTTTTATTTATCTTATTTTTCTTCCAAAAGAACATTGTCAAATTCTTCCTCCTCCCGACAATAGTATCTTGTATCGGGCTTCAATGATGACAGCAGGAAAGAAAAAAGGTTTTTCCCACCCGGACGCACCACGCCAAGACCGATAATAATAGTCATTTCGATAAATACTATCCAGCCGATAAGGTCAATCGACAGACCGTACTGCATAAGCCACAGCACCGTCACACCGCCGACAGCCATAGCGATAACAGCAAAAACGATTTGTATCGGTTTCAGACCGAACAGACCGCCGCCACGCTGATTAAAGACATTCTTTGTCAGTTCAACTTTTATCATTTTTTATCAACTCCTTGTGGGACTTGAAGTCCCGTTTATTTTTGAAAAGATATGGTTTTTTATGTTCCTCTATGTTATAATCAAACTATCGTTAATGCGATAAATCGAGATTAAGGTGATCAATAAATGTGCAGACCATTTTCGTTTGAAACATTTCAAAAAATACTAGAAAACGACGATGTATTTCCAATTGATGAAACACTCTTTTATTTTGATGATGAACCCGAAAAAAGCAGAGAACACTATCTTGGTTGTATTCGTGACTACGACAAGCCTTATTGGGTAGGTTATTGCGATATACCAAACGGATGTGAGTTTTATACTGCTTCCGATTTGCTTAATGCTAAAATCTTCGATGGTTACTCTATTTACGAAAGATGGGAGCATTTAGTTTTTGAAAACATCGGAGGAATATGGATAAATGATTGGTTGGCATACTATGGCGATAAAATATGTTTTGATTAAATAAACGAATTCCGATCCACCTTGAAAACCACATCTTTTCGGACTGCTTCGGCAGTCTTTTTTTGTCAAAACCACCCCTGATACTTTCCCATAAGGTAAACCTGAACAGCCAAAGCAACAATAACAATCAGAAGAACGGAAACAGCCATAAGCTTTCTGTTCTTCTTTTTTGATCTCAATTTCCAACTGTATCCGCACTTACTGCATATAGCGTAATTGATAGGTACAGGCTTTCGCTTTTCGGTGAACATTGCAAAAAGCAATATCCAACCCAAAACGGGTATGAATAGCAAAAGCACCATAACGATATAGCTCAGAAAACAGCCTTCGCCTGCACCACGATTTTCTCCTAATACCGTACTGAATGATATATCATTGCTTTTGCATTTCGGACAAAGCTTTACAATAGTTTTCGACCTCATTTACGCTGACACAAGGTTTTTCAGCACTTGCGGCGGTTTTATCATCAGGATAAACGCACCGACAGAAACCATAAAGAAGTTCATAATGCCGCCCTCAAGGGAGAACAGTTCAAGTACCGTGTTTGCCTGTGTGCTGACCGAAAATGCCTGATTGAGATATTCGACATAGATGTACCATATCAGAGCCATAAAGACCACTTCGACAACAACGGAAATATATGTCAGGATAAACTTCTTGAAATACTGCTTTGTTGCTTCACCCGTCAGGCAGGCAAAAAATACAGGAGATACGCATTGAAGCATAGCAAGCTCAAAGTATCTGATAAACAGCTTGACGAACATAATCAGGATAAGCACGACAAGGGGAATAAGCAAAAGCAATATTCCTGCCGCCAACAGCAAGCCGTTGAAGAAGTCGATAAGCCAGCCGATGATCCAAGCGTCACTGTGCTGTAAGCTGACACCGACATTCAGACTGTTTGCTATATCTGCCGTAAGCTGTGTGATCTGTCCGAGCCAATCCGTAGCAATAGCCACGATACCGCGACAAACGACAAGCGAAATATCCACCCAAATTTTTGCAAAGGTGAGCCGAGCCAAAATTTTGACACCGCCACGCAGGGTAAACATCTCATACTGCAAAGCTGTTTCAAGTGCGTTCACTCCTGCAAAAATGATTATCAGAGCGTATGCAAAGGTGCGGAACAATGGAAATATCTTATCCGCAATGGCATTGTAATCAAAGCCGTAAAAAACAGTGCTTGTCACGCTTGAATCAGACATTGATTTGAATGTGTCCGTTATGATATTCAGCAGTCCTTTGTAGAGCATAAATACACCGTTTGCAATGCCGAGAGGACTGTCGCCCTCTCCCAAGTCGGGGCTGACATAGCCTGAATTGACTAACTTTTGAAGCCTTGCAAACTGACTTTCAAGATTGGAATAGAGCGTGTCATAGTCCTTGTTGCCGTCCGTATTGCTTGCTTTTGCGGCATCATAAGCATTCTGATAGGACTGATATGTAAACGGATATTCGCTCCAATGCTCAGATTTTGAGGGCGTCCAATCTTTTATCTTATTCCACATATCGCCCTGAATGGAATTTGCAACCCAAGTATCGACTTTATCTATCAGGGTGTTTATATCAGCCAACGTATGCTGTACCTTTACCTTAACGGTATAGTCCTGAATAATCTTACGATATATAAGATTATTGCTATAAATGAGCAAATTTAATAAAGCATTGTGAAAATGCACAAAAATGTCAGGCAGAAAGCATATCAAATAAGCTGTCAATATTTTTTGCAGATTTTCCGTATTCATAAATGTAACGGATATATT
>Ga0256407_10004664_pt1 | contig 22649 bp, 26 predicted proteins | sample RumenRJG_04DNA_FD_193489 | JGI IMG/M metagenome (GOLD analysis project Ga0256407, IMG submission 193489) | Bovine rumen microbial communities from Lethbridge, Alberta, Canada - RJG_04 | ecosystem: Host-associated > Mammals > Digestive system > Stomach > Rumen | place: Canada: Alberta... | reverse complement strand
ACTTGGCTGTGACATATCCTCCGAAGCGGGGATGCTCTATGCCCGGGAGAATGGACTTTTTAAGGATATTTGTCCGAGAATGGTAGAATCCGCGGTTGATATTCTGGAAGATATGGAAATATAAGCAGAAATCAAACGTTTGAGGCTTAAGGCGTCAGGCTGTGGGAAGTTCCCCGGCTTGGCGCTTTATTTATGCCGGAAAGGAACAGATATGTCAGATAAATGTTATACGCCGGTCATTGCCGGTTATGGGAATTCTTATACTTCGGTTCTCGGTAAACCGATCCCGAACGCACATCCCAGCAACTGTAAGCATGTATGACTCACAGGAGAAGGAACTGGTGCTTGCCGACAAGATGGAGGAGCGCCAGCAGCAGAGAGCCGAGGCTCAGAAGGATGCCAAGGAAGCTGAACAGGTCGATAAGCCCGGAAAGGCTGAAAGAGGTGAAAAGAAGCCTGAGCGCGAGCGTGTATCCATGAAGGAAAAGCTTCCCGAGAAGAAGGCGGAAGTCGCAAAAAACGAAGCAAGTCGGGAACATCCGTTACCGGCAAAGTCGAAGGAAACGATGCTGGCGTAAAGCTGCGTGACCGTTTGCGGAAACTTATGAGAGATTGGGGCAGTCATCCGACTGCCCCTTTACAGAAAAATGCAAATATGTGCCACAAATCTTGAATTTTTCTGAATTTGTGGCACAATATTGGCATAAACCACATGGGAGGAGCATCGGATATGTATATAAAGAGAGAAAGATATCTTGAAAAAATACGTCCGTTTTATGACGCAGATCTTATAAAGGTTCTTACAGGCGTAAGACGTTGCGGCAAATCCGTATTGCTCGAACAGATTGAAGAAGAACTTAGAACTGAAGGTTATGATGATGACCACATCATAAAAATCAATTTTGAGGATTTACAGTTTGAAAAAATCCGGAATGCACAGCGGCTGAATAAGTATATAACCGGTCGTATGAAAGATGAAAGGAAATACCTGATCTTTTTGGACGAAATACAGCATGTAAGGAGCTTTGAGAAGGTACTTTCGTCACTAAGAGCAACGACTAACAGTTCTATATTCATTACTGGAAGTAACTCAAAGCTTTTATCTGGGAAAATGGCTACTCTTTTGGTTGGACGGTGTATTGAGTTTAGAATCATGCCCTTTTCCTTTTCTGAGAGCTATGAGTATTGCAAGCAGCTGGGCAAGGATCAATCAGCAGATGAATTGTTCATTGACTATATTAACTGGGGTGGTATGCCATTACGATTTACATTCAAACGTGAAGGCGATATCAAGAAATATATTGATCAAACCTATCAGGGAATTCTGGACAAAGACATTATTACCGAGAGGTCAAAGATCAACAGACAGAACTTTGAAAAGATTGCTGGTTATATTATGGCTAATGCAGGCAAGGAGTTTTCAGCTAAAAATATAGGCAGCTACTTTGAGAATCTTAACGAGGAGCAGGTTGATAAGAAAACTATATACAGGTATCTGGACAAAATGGAGAAGGCCTGCCTGATAGACCGTGTTAAGCGATTTAATATCGTTGGAAAACAGGCAATGACATATGTAGAAAAGCAATATGCAGTAGATACCGGCTTTAGAATGATAAATACCAACCTTGTTAATATTGAAGACACCTTTTTCCTGGAGAATATAATCTATAACGAGCTTGTTTCAAGAGATTATGAAGTATTTGTAGGCAAGACCTACAAGGGAGAAATAGATTTTGTCGTTATTGACGGGAAAAAGAAGTGTTTTGTTCAGGTTGCGTACTATTTGAGCGGACAACAGACTATAGACAGGGAATTTGGCGCATTTAAGCCTATCAGTGATTCGTCACCCAAATATGTACTGTCCATGGATAGATTAGATTTCTCGCGGGATGGCATTTCTCATATCAACATAGTTGATTTTCTGCTTGGAAAGAGAGATTTGATGATGACATAGTGCCACAAATCAGTAAAAATTCTTAAATTGTGACACATAAAACGTATATTAAATAGCGAAACCAATGAACGGCGGTTATGAGAGAAATCTTGTAGCCGCCGTTTTTTGTTATAAAACAACTACAACGGAAGGAGGAAAAGTATCAAATGGCAAGAAGATACCATGAGATCAAGGGACTGGCGGAGTTTACGGCCAAGGCCATCGTGTCGGATGAGCGGGAGTGGAAGAAGTTTCTGCATACGGCGGGACATATGTATAAGTACCCGTTCAGAGAACAGATGCTTATCTATGCCCAGAGACCGGATGCGACGGCCTGTGCTTCGCTGATTACAGATCCGAAGGTGCAGGAGATGCTGCTGAAGCAGATCAGGGCACTGGTATAAGTCTTTACTTTTCACTTTTAGGGGGGTAAGTTTTGTGCTTTTTGCAATTTTTGCCCCCTAAAAGCGTTGACCATCCTTTATGAAGTTAATGAGATTCGCATGGATGATCCCGTTCCTTTTCTGAAGAAGACTGTCGGTGGTAAGAAGATATTTGGGATAATTATCCCATGTAACCTGTTCCAACGATCTGTATTCTCTGTCCTCGGTATCTTTGCTTTCTAGAATCGTATAGGCGACTTGAACATAGGAATAGTTCATTTCATTATCTCTTAGAATGAAGTCACATTCCAGCTTGCCAATCCTTCCGACGCTTATCATATAGTCCATGCCGGCAGCATAGGTGTATACAATGTTTTCAAGCATCGGACCGAAGTTGATGCGATTGTCGGTGTTCAGTGCATAATAGAACGATAAGTCCGACAGATAGTACTTTTTCTCACCCATGATGGATTTTCTTGACTTCATATCAAATCTGTCACATGGTATAAGAATTTTTGCACTTATAAGTGCATTAATATAGCGGTTCACCGTCTCACGTTTAATTTTTATGCCCTTCTTTATGATATCATCTGTGATGTTCTGAATGCTCGTGGTGGATCCGAAATTGTTGATAACGTATTTCATTATGGCTTCGAAAGTAGCCCGGTTTCTGATCTGGATACGCTTTCTGATATCTTTTTCATAGATCTCGTTTATCAGGTTTTGAACGTAAAGCCGCTTATCATTCATCGAATTCAGCTTTGCCACATACGGGAACCCACCCTCAAGGATATAGTTGCGTAATTCAGTCATATCGTCGGGGGAAAGCTGCTTTCCGAAGAACTTTTTGATCTCGAGATACTCATCAAAGGTAAGCGGCAGGATATTGAATTCAATGTAACGCCCGGTGAGTTTTGTGACCAGTTCACCGGAAAGAAGATAAGAGTTAGACCCTGTAATGAATATGGAGAAGTCCCCCTCTTCTCTCCAGGAGTTGATAACCCGCTCAAATCCCTTAACATTCTGAATCTCATCTATAAAAAGATACTTGATACCTTTTGCGGATCTGTTATCGGCGATCAGTTTGTCCAGAGCATCTGCTGTACTTACAGTGTCATAAGGTTTTTTATCAAGGTTGAAATAGAGAATATTCTCGGCCTTAACACCGTTTTCGGTCAGTTCCCCGGCAATAAGGTTCATGATAGAAGATTTTCCGCATCGTCTGACGCCGGTTAAAACTTTGATAATCTCTGTTTCGTGATAGAAGCCACGGATCTTATTAAGATATTTTTCACGCTTATATAAATCTTTCTTGATTTCATATTCCATAGGTATTTAGCCTCCGATCGCATGAATTCCATTTAATGATACTATTTTAAGGGGCAAAAGACAATAATAGGGGGTAAGAATTTGAATTATTGCAAATCTCGCCCCCTAACCAATAAAAAAGCTAACATTAAAACACATAAGTATGGTGTCGCCATACTTATGTATGATCCGGAATTTGCCAAGGCATATGAGGAAATCCAACCGGAAATGAATGTGATGCATAAGTTCGGAAATCAACTCGGATGAACTAATAACTTCACATTTCCGAACTTAATCCTTCACGCAGACATAAAATAAGTGTTGATGAAGGAATACTCATTCCGCCCTCTATCCATTTGATAAGCATTGAGTTCATACCACCAATACTGTAAGCAAGAAGATATGGTAGCTGATCTCTATAATGATCAACGAAATCTGCGGTTCTTATGAATCTGAACACTTCGAATGATCTGTCGTATGACTCTTCAAACAGTTGCGGCAGAAGATTACTTCGCCTCATCAAATTCAGCGTTTCCGCGTGCTTTTCCCAGAAATCAAAAAAACATTGTACTACATCCCAGTAATGGTGTATTCCGCTTTCCGTTATTGAAGATAAACACTCCTGATAAAGCGCATCAAACAGATGTTTCAAGACTTCATCTTTATCCCGAAAATGCCTGTAGAAAGTCTTTCTTGATATCCGGGCTTCCTGCGTAATCTGAGTTACCGTGATCTCTTTATAATCATAAGTATTCATTACCTTGAGCATAGCCTTAGCTATTTTCTTCTTCGATTGTTCGGCAATAAGCCCGTTTGTATTGTTCATGAGTAACAGATCTCCTGAATGTGTGACACATTAGCTTTTTTACTTGCTATCGTTTGCAACGCAATTATATAATAATCCCGAATAGGTTACAAGTGTTACCCCAAGGGAGGCGTGATACTATGGAATTAAAAAGATATAAAAAAGTTAATAGAATCAAACAATTCAATTTCCAGATCAACAGAGTGTTAACTTATGGAAAAGAAGCTTGTGATGAAGAACTGGTTATCAAGTATTTGTCAGATGTTCGTACAATAGAAGAATGGTACGAGGCATGGACTAAATTATCAGTTATAGCAATTGATGGTAACAAGTATATGCATGCCGCATATTATGATAGAATGGCAGAATTCTTTCTAAAGCAGAGTGATAGCCGAAAGCCGGCATTATATGATAAATGCATTGAAGAATATCATAAAGCGTTTGAGCAGTTAGGTATAGAGTATAAGGCATATGAGGTTCCATATGAAAAAGGGTTTCTTAAGTGTATTCGAATGACTCCGGGAAATTACAAACAGACTGTACTTGTTTGCGGCGGATATGATTCCTTTATAGAAGAATTTGTACTTCAGGTTCGCAAATTTGTTCAAAAAGGTTTTGATGTGATTCTTATGGAAGGACCGGGTCAAGGAGATTGCGTATGGCAAAAAATATATTTTACTGAAAGCTTTGAACTCCCGGTTGCAACAGTTCTTGATTACTTTGGTATTACATCCTGCACAATGGTAGGAATATCATGGGGAGGGTACTTTGCCCTGAGGTCAGCAGCTTTTGAAAAGAGGATAAAACACGTAGTTGCATATGATGCTATGGACGATGGAGTGGAGGTAATGACTAATATTTTCCCCTGCTTTATATGCTGGTATATCCGCAAGCTCATAAAGAACGGGAATGAGACGAAGCTTATCAGGTTGTTGACAAGAATAGCGAAAAAAAGTGTATTGGCAGACTGGATGCTATCTCAAGGGCAGTTTATTACGGGCGCGGATTCAATTCCTGCGATGTATAAATCTCTTGGCAAGCATAATTTGACAGGTTTGTATGAGAAAATAGATCAAGATGTGCTTTTACTTGCCGGTGAAAAAGACCACTATATACCAATGTGTCAGTTTGAAAGATGCAGGGAAAAGATTAAAAATGCTAAATCTATGACATCGCGTTGCTTTACCATAAAAGAAGGCGGAGAACAGCACTGCCAAATAGGAAATCATAACATAGCTGTTGATACAATTCTTGATTGGATTGAAAGAATCAGCTAAAAAAGATTGCGTAATTCTTATACAGGACATTGATGGTAGTTTATATTATAGGATAACTTAGAACAACATAACGGATGAACTCATATTTGTCTACTTGGAAAAGGATAATCTCATTTTTCAATTTATGAAACGTTTGAATAATAATGGATTTTTAGAACAGGTGAAGCGGTTTTTGATATGGATAACAAAACAGTTCAATTAAAGAAAAAAAGAATATCTATTCTTGCAATCATAGAGGTTTTAATATTGGCATTTGGCATTTTACTAAGCATCTCAAGTACTTTAAAGCCACTGCCGTACACACTCAGATATGTGTGGTGTTTTGCTTTTGTGTTACTTGGAATTGCGATGATTGCAGTTCTGATAGTGTTAATCAGAAAACGATTTGTATGGCTATTGGGTTTTGCTTTTATAATCATTTATCTTTTTGCTGCAGGCTGGGGAGCCTTCACATGTGAACTTAATGTAAGTCGCCTGAAAAGGGTGAATGATTTTAGGGGCAAAGAAGTTATCGCGACGATAAACGATACTACATACACTTGGGATGGTGAAAACGTTTCATATGATCGGAGCAATCTGGATTATATAGATTATTCAACACTTGAGAAAGTAAGTGTAACAATTGATGGCGAAGAAAGCTCGTATGGCTTGCTGAAGTGCACAGATTCGGCGGATTTCGCAATAGAGGTTTATGGTGGCGCAACGGGTGTGTTTTTAATATTGTCGCCGGAAGGAGAGAAGAACGAAAATGGATAACAAATCATACTTGATTAAAGATATCACAAAAGAAGAACATATAGGTTTATGTGAATAAAGGCAAAAGACAATGATATTATCAGATAGGGAGTGAAAAACCATGCGAACCAAATCCAATAAGAAATTTATGTTGTTATCGGCTATAGGCATCTTCATGGTAGTTGATTCGCATACTTTTACGGCTTTTAACCTGTTTGGTAATTACATCCCATATAACTCGTTCTTTATGCCGATGTTCGTATTCATATCCGGATACTTCAATAAGGTGGACTCTTCTATCAATCTTCCGGCTTATCTGTGGAAGAAGATAAGAACACTGCTCCTGCCGTATCTGGGAATATCTGTGGTTGTATTCGGGCTACAGTGGTTGATCAATCTATATAAGCTTGGAGAAGTGCCTTCCTATCCGTCGGGGTATCTAGTGTATATGCTACAGAGAGTAGTGACTATAGGCGTTCCTTATCCGCTTGTAACACCAATGTGGTTTGTGATATCGTTGTTCTCTGTTCTTATGGTATATGCGGTCTTGAAGAAACTTCTTTTCAAGATATGGCGCAGCTACATCATGTTCCCAATATTTGCCTGTCTTAGCTTGCTGGTAGTATACCTAGTGAAGAATATGGATCCGGTCACTCTGGAGAACTTTTTGCTTCCTTTAAAGGTGCTGTTCCTGCTTCCGTTTATAGAGCTAGGTATACTTTATAGGGAGTATCTTGAAGACAAGCACGAGAAACTCTCAGGGGGATGGAAGGTCGGACTGCTGTTCGCACTTTTTATCGTCAATGTGGTGCGTTCCAACTATCTGCCGCAGGCTTACGATATCGCTTTCGACAGAATTGATGATCTGTCGGGATTTTCGAGCCCTTATATATTCACTCCGCTGATATCTTCCGTTATCGGAATAGCATTCTGGCTGACGATTGTAGATTTAGTTGGTAAGCCATTGCGGGAGAGCATGCTTGTTAACTATATTTCCTGTAATACGTTCTGGATAATGGGATTTCATGTAGCGTTCTTCAATGTGCTGAACTGCATTCTTATGGCAATCAATGAAAAAATTATTACTATACCGTACTTTAATTCTGAATCCTTTATGGAATCCGAATGGTATTATTGGGAAATCAACAGCAATGTAAGATCAATCTACGTTATCTTTGGCTTATTCGGACCGCTGATTTTGAAACTATTATACGATAAGATAGTGTTGTCTGTTGTACGGATAAAGGCAAAAGATAAAAATCGAAACGGTCTTTGATATGGATAACAGATCATACTTTAAAAAGACACGAACATTGTTATGGAGAATAGAGACAAAATGATTTGCCGAAATTTAAAATATAAAATCTTTTCGATGGTTGTTCTTGTGGCATGTATGATGTTTTTATCAGGATGCATTTTTGCACCGACGAAAAAAGAAGTTGAGAATTATGTAGCGAATCAGACGGATGAAGATTGCAGGATAATTAATAGCAGTGGGAATCCATTTTACAAAACGTATATGTTTCGTTCAAGGGAGAGAGACCTTGAATTCGATGTTGAAGCAGATACAAAGAATGGACAGAAGGATATTACCATGCACTATGGAGCGGGCGTTTATGCCTATTATTATCCTCGGTTGAAAGAAGAGTTTAAGAATAGTGAATGTCAGACGGAAGATGTTTTTGTATTTCATATAAACGGACCGGCGGATTTAAAGGCAGTATCCGAAACACTTGCCAACTGTAATGATATCTTAAGTGATCAATGGAACTACACGCCGGGGGCGGATCTTACTGACAGCGATTTTTTGGGAATAAATATTTATTTCGATATTCCGAACGGAAACGGTGGGCGAACAAGAAGTGCTTACAAGTATGTGTTAAATGGTTTTGATGATGAAGAAGGAATATATAACCTGCTTGAAGAAAATATGGGTTTATGTGAATAAAGGCATAAGACAATGATATTATTTGAGACGAGTTTATTACATTAAACCAAAATATAAAAAACAAAGAGATTTTTATGAAAGATGCATAAAAAATGCATAGTTATGAGATCTTTCATTCGAGAGGATGCATTTTGCGCCGGGGAGCGGCCGCTGATGCGGTGATTAGCGGCCGGCCGGCGGGGTAAACGGCCACCCTTATGGACGAGCAGACAAAGGAGATCATGCTGATCCAGATGAGAGCTTTGGCGAAAAGGGGGGCACTGAACATTCTTCCAATCTGTATAGGGTGTGGCATTGTTCTAAATAAAAACGGAAAACCTGTTGATAAATTTTGGGGTGGGTGGTATGCTACAGTCAGACAGAAAATTATTAACACCAAATACGTTTTTAATTTGGAGGTGCCAATATGAAGCTTCTAAGAATTACGGCTGACGGGTTGCCACTTTTTAAGGAAAAGCTCGATATATGCTTTTACGCGCAGCAAAGGGTATCAGAGGAACAGAAAGAACAGCTCCATCCTCTGTTCTCTAATGTATATCTTAATCCGGCAAATGGATTCATAGGGATTAATGCTTCAGGAAAGACATCCGTGCTGAAGGTTATCCTTTTGGTTCTTGGTATAATGAATAATGAACCGATCAATCACATGGAAACCAGAGATATACTGGGTGATGCGAAGAATGCTGTGATAAACATATTCTTTTATTCGGAGAAGAATAAAGAGATATGCAGATTAGAAACAATTATCACGGGTAAGAAGACTAAGACTGAGGGCATAGTTTACAGTATCGTTTCGGAGCGGCTGTGGTCTAAGCGGACAGATGAAATAACCACTCGTAAGGCGATGCTCGATTTTGAAGGAAGAGAGCCTGTGATGGTCAGAAGTGGTCAGGAGGATTTCCTTTCTGAGGATGTCAGCATCATGATCGCACGGAACAAGAAAACGGGCGAGAATACAAGGGTTGTGAACCTGCTACTGTTTACAAATATCAATGTACTTCCGTTTTCGGAGGATATACCTGCAGAGGTTATCACTTTTCTGGATCCGACCATAGAGAACCTGCACTTTGACGAAAAGGATCAGAAAACCGTCATACGTCTGAAGTTTAAGGGCAAGGAAGAGATTGTACTGAATAATCCGATCGAACTGAATAACTATCTCTCTTCCGGTACGGTAAAGGGTATGATTACATTTACCCTGGCTCAGGAAGTTCTTCAGAATGGCGGTTATATAGTTGTGGATGAAGTCGAGAATCATTTCAACAAGGAGATCGTTACAACGCTGATGAGGTTCTTTATGGACAGCAAGTTGAATAAAAATGGCGGCACGTTGATTTTTTCGACACATTATCCGGAACTTTTGGATGAATATGACCGCAACGACAGTATCTTTATAACCAGAAATCGTAACGGGATCACGGTGGAGAATCTCTGCATGATCCTTAAGAGAAACGATATTAAGAAGAGTGATGCATACCAGAGCGGATTTCTTGAAGGAACTACTCCTATGTATGAAGCGTATATGCAACTGAAGAAGAGCATGGCTGCAGCGATCATATAGGAGGGGATCCATGGATTTAGCTAAGTATAAGGCGTGTATCTGCGAAGGTTCCGCAGAAAATGCCATTATGGATATTTTGCTGGATAATGATCTTCTGATATTTACAAGAGAGGAAATGCTGGAAGAAGAGGTCATCCGATGCAGAGATGGTAAACGCTTTGAAGAAAAATACTTAAGAAAAGGCTTCATGGATAAGATATCCGTGATCCGAATACTGGATTCGCGGCGTGAAAACTTTAAGCTCAGCAAGGCATACGAGCATAAGGTGGATGTCATCAATGTGATCACGGCACCCGAGATCGAGATGCTGATCATTTTTACTGAAAACAAGTACAAGGAGTTCAAGAAGTCTGGGAAAAAACCAAGTGATTTCTGCAAGGAAGATTTGAAAATGACTGAAGTTAAGTCATATAAATTTGTAAAGTCGTATTTTGCAGCCCCTGCAGTGCTTATAGCAGCCATAAGGAAATACCAGGGAATGTCTAAAATCCGAAAGGGTGAATATACGCTACTGGATTTGTTGAAAGATATAGACTGATTGGCTAAGAAAGAGATCAAATAGATTATTATGAAGAAGAAAAACGATAAACCTAAAATAAGAAAGGGCTTTTTGACAATCCTTATCATTTTTATTGTCTGGACTTTGTGGTCATGGGTTCCGGTAACAGAGAGAATAGAACTTGAACTGTTGAAGGATTCAGGGACGGGTGTAAGAATAGCACTTATAACTGACCTTCATTCTTGCTATTATGGCAAGAATCAGAACTGGCTTATAAGGAGAATTGACAAGGAACATCCTGATATAATACTTTTAGCTGGTGATATATTTGATGATATTTTAAAGGACAAGAATACAAAGCTTCTTATGGAGGATATTGTTAAGAAGTATCAATGTTATTATGTTACAGGTAATCATGAATACTGGAGCCATAGAGCTGATGAGATGAAAGAATATATGGAGTCCATAGGCGTTCATGTTCTTGCTGGTGACTGCGAGACAGTAACCATTAACGGAAGTACACTTGATATCTGCGGAGTTAATGATCCGAATGATCTGACTATGGAGCAGTGGACTAAACAGATTGATGAATCTTTTCCTAAAACGGATGAATCTCATGTGAGAATTCTTGTATCACATCGTCCGGAAAAGGTTGATGTATACGAAAAATATGATTTTGATCTTGTGGTCTGTGGGCATGCTCATGCCGGTCAGATAAGAATACCATTTTTAAATGAGGGAGTATATGCTCCTGATCAGGGTCTGATGGCAGAATATGTAAATGGTACTTATACACTTTCGAATGGCAGTATAATGGAAGTCAGCCGTGGGCTGGCAAGAGAGAGTACCATAGCACCAAGATTCTTTAATCATCCAGAGGTTGTGATTATAGACCTCAAATAAATATTTATTGGATAGTGTCATTGAAAAGCAAGTTATATCGGAATTTGTAAGGCTCTTTTATACTTGGAATTCAGAGGAAGAATGAATTGTTGGAATAGATATTTTGATTGGAGAACAGCGAATGGGATTATTTTCAAAAGTGGAGTATAGATCTGTCCTTATGGACTACAAATTTAAGGAAAGCGAAGGCCTTCCATGTATTCAGGCGACTGATGGGACATATTATTGTAATGCTGATTATGCAATTAAAACAAAAGCATATAGTATGTGGGAAGATGGAAGATATGAAATAGTAGCAAGGGATCTAAGAGAATCGGCTGGTAAGGTTCAAATTGTCGTAGAGCTTAAGATAAAAAATGGTGTTCCGGTTGATTTTAAAATTGATCTGGAAAAACTAGCTTTAACTATTGGGAATAAAGATATTGAAAATTTGGAATTATGTGGATGGGGATTTTATGATTCCCCTACCGATTTTTGATGATTTATTTAAATGATTTAAATGGGTAGCATATCATAATATAGAATACTTTGTATTTTCCAATACCCTCTGAAAGCCCCAATTTATTTGTTTTCTGAAACTGATGTGTTTGTTTTTTGAATGGCTTGTAAAAGTTTATTCCAGCATAATGTACTACAGAGAGTATTATAAGGATTAATAAGCAATGGTTATTGATTTGATTTACAAGAAATACAATGGACAAATAAAACTAAATAATCCCATTGTATGCAAAGATAATAAATAAAATATAAAAATTTTCTTTGAAAATATAGCACTATAGGACAAACAATAATATATCGAGGTGATATATGACAGATAAAGATTCACGATGGAATGCATTTATTGATGAAGTATGCTACCGAGAAATCTCGTCGTTATCGGATGTACAGAAAAACGCAGTCCTTTGTTTCTGGTATGATGCAGAAATGAATAGTGGGGGGCATTCGGGGTATATAGATTGCTATCCCGAAACAAATCCCAACGAACTATATAATGCGCTCTTAGTCGTAGGAAATAAGGACATTGCCGACAATTACCGTAAGGCACTCGATGAAGGCGAAAACGATGGTTGGGAGTCTACAGATAGCAGGTATTATTGTTTTTCTCCATCTCTATGCGAGTATTTAGAGGATTATGTGGAAAAACACAAAGATGAAATATTCCAATAACAGCCTTTCTTAATAGATCAGCATTTTTATAGAATGAACATTAGAACATAATATCGGAAGTTAATATGACATAGGAAAACTGCAACACCTTGGGGACAGGTACCATGTACATTTTATGAACTGTTGTTAATAATTCTTTTACAGTACCTGACCCCAAGGTGGTCTCATTGATAAGGGCCGCTTTCGCTACTTCATAAATTTATTCAGTAGCGAAAGCGGCCTCACATTTGAGCCCACTTGTCAAGTGTATTTTAGATATTTTTGCCAAACAAAAAGCTCGAAAAGCCGCATAAATACTGGCTTTCGAGCTTAAGTTGACCACCTTGGGGTCAGGTACTGTTAACACAGGTGTTTTTACGAATACATGCTTAAGCATCCGTCGAAGACATTCAGAGAAGGCGCAGAAGAATTATTGGCAATGACGGGAGAGCGTTTTGAGGAGGATGAGTTTGTGGCAATAATGCAGCTTTTAAAGCACAGCTGTAATCTGGCCGCGGGAGCTTACAGGGCCGGTGTTGTGGAGTGCCTTCTGGAAAACGGGATAATGATACATGTATTTGGAAACAGTTGGGATATGTATAACGGAAAGTATCCGGAAAGACTTATAAGGCACAGTGGTGTAAATGCGGTGTCTGCTGCAGGCGTATATCAGAATTCTAAGATATCCTTAAATGTTATGAGCTGGCACAGGGCCGGTATTACAGAACGTATACTTGAGAGTATGATATGCGGAGCGGTATGCGTAAGTGATGAGACTACAGAATTGAAAAATGAGTTTGTTAACAGGTCGGATATTTTGATGTTCATGCCGGAACAGCCGCAGGCTGTTGTTAATAGTATAAAGTATCTTCTTAGCGAACCGGATATTATAAATATGATAGCGGTATCCGGACGGAATAAGGTTGTCGCGGGACATACCTGGGATCTGCAGGTAAAGAAGATAATGAGCATGCTTGAAATGTAGTACGGAGGGACGAAATCACATGAAATACAGCGTTGCGCTTTGCTACCTGACACATAATCATCCGGATGTTATAAGAGAAGTATTTGATAATTCTCTTAATGCATATTCATCACATGGTATAGATGTATTTGTTTATGATGACAGTGATGATGAACAGACAAGGAATATTGTTTGTGAATATATTGAAAAAGGTTTTGAAAATCTATACTACGTTGATGCTCATGGCGTGGAGGGGGGAGATCATAAATATCTTCTTGTGATGCAGGGAGCCGGTCTGCCAAAGGATTATGATTATATATGGCCTTGCAAGGACAGGGTTTATTTTTCGTCAGCATATCTTGACCGTTTATGTGAGGCTCTTGATGAAGATAATGATGTGGTAATGGGGCTTTCAGAGGATGTCAGATGCGAGATCGTGCCATGTGTATATAAGGATTATTATACCGACCCGGGTGAATTTTACAGAAAGTATGCTTTGTTTTCAACAAACTGGGAATGCACCATAAGAAAAAGAACGACAATGCTGGATCCCATAGACTGGGATTATTACAGGGAAAAATATGGTGTGAATGAACATTGCAATTTTAATCAGCCGATAAGCCTTTATGCCAGAATAGCCGAGATGGAGTCATTCAGGGTCAGGGTCTGCAGATTTGGAAATGATGACAGATATATATCTGATAAGGTCACTTCACATTGGGGGGGAATCCTGTTTGAACTGTGGATCGAAAGGTGGGTTTCGGCAAATTACAGGCTGCCGGGTATATATGATGATCTGAAAGCAGAAGCAATAAAGTCACAAACAAATGTATATGAATTATTTGGCTCATTAGAGCTTATGATCCGCTACAACATGGATAATTTATTTACAAAAGAAGTATATGAGAAATACAGGAACATCTGGCCTTTTGTAACGGATTTAGCACCGGAATGTCTTGAGATGGTTGCAGAAGGACGTGTGGATGATGCAACCGGATTTTTAATTGATGATCTGAAAAAAACTATAAATGAGGGAAATTATAATAAAGCATACTGGTACCTGAAGACAAATTCCTGGTTTAAGCATGTTTTCAGTGAAAAGGAATATGGTATTCTAAACCATTTCTTCTGGCTTTACGGAAGCCAGATGTTTGTATACGGTAAAAGCAATGTGTTTGATGGTGTTTCTTCTTTAGAGGACATATTAAAAATGGGAGGACACAGGTCAACTGATGTTTGATGAGAGTATAGACTGCATTATGTCCAGAACTCTTTCTGCTGCTTTTTCCCAGGTAAGATTAATATTTGCATAGGCCCTGCCTCTTTCTGCCATATCATAAAGACGGGCGGTGTCGGAGATTAGTTTTATGATGATCTCCGGCACATCCTGCGGTTTGTTTATGTCGTAGAAGGCCATAATCCTTTCGTTTTCAGGCATGTCAAGGTAACGTTCATCCAACAGTTTGCTGTGGTCTGTGAGCATTACAGCTCCGTTCATCAGCACAGTGGGGAATCGGTCATGGGTCCCGTTTTTAAACCAGGGACTAATGTTAATACCGATCTTTGCATTTTTGTATATGCCGGCTGTCCGGGGGTAGGGGATGCCGCTGTGTATGCGGATGTTATTAAGTGGTTCGTCTTTTATTTTATCCCATCCGCCTCCGAACACATCAAAGCTTATGCCGGATTCTGCAATATAGCGGAAAATCTCTTCGCGGACATAAGATCTGACATAATATGATACGCGGGAAAAAATCCCGCAGGTTTTTGCAAAATCCTCACCGTCAAGTCCATGAAGTCCGTGCTCGTCCAGAATCTTTCTCATTGCAATATCTGTGGGAATATCACGATTCTCAAGCATATAGTCGATCATATCACCTGCTATAATCCTCATGTTTTGCGGCAGGGACATAAGATAGTCATTTCCTTCGGCAAGATCCATATGATTGCCGATAAGAACAGCATTAAAGGGACGATTAAGAAAATCTTCGTATGTGAAGGCAGAATCGCTATCAGGTACAAGTCCTCCAAGGTTCTCAACAAAATGACAGCTTTTTACGTGCGGACAGTATTTTTCTATAAATGACCGGTGATCTCTGTCACAGTATGTTAGATGAAAGTTGTTGCCTGAGTTCAATATGTATTTGATATGATCCATGGGATGATCAAGGAGCATTTCAAGAAAAGGAATATTGAAGTTGTCGTATATATTATTCCCGTTAGGAAGTCTGATGCCTCCTTCTCCGATACTGTTTATGGAAAAGACAATATCATAATTTCTGCTGCTTAGATGCTGATAAAGATCGGAAATGGAATTATCATCCATGAGATTGATGAAATATGTATCATGCCCCTTTTTTTTAAACTCATCGGAAAGCTTTTCATAGAATATGTTCAGGGCATTGAAACTGGCGTCATTTGTATGAAACATTAATATGCGCATGCGGCGATATTGTTCTCCTCTCAAGCTCTATCTGTGAAAAAGAACGCGGATGTTTGTATCTTCCGTGACAGATTTAATAAGCTTTACTCCGTTTTTCGCTGCCAGATAGCGGAATGATCTTTCGCTGAACATATTAATGTGTTCATGTATAACCATCACATCGACATTTTCAAGCGTTCTTTCATTCGGGACCTCAACTATTACAGCATTATTATATATATTCTGTTTTGAAAAATCAAAGCGAGGAACTCATGAAAAAACAGAAATTGAAATTGAAATTGACAGATACATATGCTATCATGGTTTATGTAAGTTTATTTGCAAAGGGATTTAAAGATAAAGAGATAAGCATTGACAGTGATATGTGATATAATGGAAAATTTTAAGACAGACAGACAGTATAGTCTTTTTTAGGTGGGGATAATGATAGAACCGGGATAAATGGCCGGTTCTTTTTTTGTTTTTAACAGTTGAAACATATGGAAAAACACAACGCAAATTAAATAATGATGAAATAATCAGATGATGGAGTTATTAAGATCCGAAAGTTGATGTATTTGCATGCAGTATATACGTGGGTAAAACATGTCCAAATACACGGATTGCAAAGCAGAGGTCTTTGTTACTATTTATTTTTTTGTGATAAATGTTATTACATACCAGAAAAGGAAGGCAAATGATGGATAAAAAAGATGAATTGGGAGAGCATTACAGGTTGGGTGAAGAACTGTACAGGGCGCTTACAAAGCATGCTAACATACAGTTTATAGTATGTCCTGCAAGCTTGGGTGATACTGTAAATATTGGAGCTTTTGTCGGCACATATAAAAGAGTTCATAATAAAGAAAAAGTTATTCTTGTTGTAAAAGAACACCAGGTCTCTCTCGGCAGGTGTTTTACGGCTGTAGATGATATTATAAGCCTGTCAGAAGGAGAATTGATATGCCTTAGGCTCTATATAACGCTTGCCGGCATGCAGAAAGAAAAAAATGTACTGTATGGATATTTTCCTGCGAAAGAGGGGGGACTATGGGAAACTGCTAATTCGAAAAATACTTGTTTTGTCGATGAATATAAATCCATGATATTGGATATTCCACCGGATTCGGCAATTGATGAAGTAAGGATACAGGATACAGATGATTATGAAAGATTTACAGGCAGTATATTATTAATACCATTCTGCTTAACGTATGAGCAGAAGTTTAGCGACAACTTTTGGCAGAATCTCGTAGATTATTACCGGAGAAATGGAGTTAAGGAAATATATACGAATATTGGAAATCCGGGTGACTATGCACTTGAAGGAACGCAGAGTTTAAGTCTTTCGGTATCAGAATTGTTATCTTACAGTTCGCAGTTTGAAAAGATAATTGGTGTGCGTGGAGGAATTTTTGATGTATTGGCGCTCAGGGACGATGTCAGGCTGGATGTCATTACCCCATATATAACATCCAGATTCTGGGGAAAATGTGAAATAGATACAATTCGTCATCCTCTTTATTATGGACTTAAAAATCTGAATCCGAATGCAAAGGTAAGGGAGTATTCATTTAGTGAAGGGTGTGAAAGTGCTTTACTAAAAGAAATAACCGATCCTGGCGCAAAGTATTAATTATCTAATGAGAGAATGAAAAAAAGAAGGCGAACAGATAGCCTCCTTTTATCAAAGGCTATACAGTTGAGGTACAGTAACATGGAAATAAACTACATTATAATTCAGGCAGGTGGTAAAGGATCGCGAATGGAGTCGTTGACTCGAAATAAACCAAAAGCACTTGTTCCAATAGAAGGTCTCCCAATGATCTTTCATCTTTTTCGCAAGTACCCGGATAAGAGATATATTATTATAGGAGACTATAAATATGATGTACTCGAACGCTATCTTAAAGAATTTGCTGATGTAGATTATAAAATGGTGAGAGGTACGGGCCATCGCGGAACATGCGCCGGAATGGCCGATGCTTTAGAGAAAATACCGGAGGGAGAAAGGTTTCTTTTGATTTGGTGTGATCTTGTTTTACCAAAAGACTACAATTTCCCTGAAAGTGATAAAAACATTATCGGTATTTCTAAGGACTTCTCTTGCCGTTGGAGTTATAAAAATGGAAAGTTTATGGAAGAACGAAGTTCGGAATATGGTGTAGCCGGGTATTTCATTTTCAACGAAAAATCATATATCTCAGATGTCCCAACAGATGGAGAATTTGTGCGATGGCTACAATCGAAGGAAATGACTTTTGAGGAAGAGGCTCTACGAAAAACACACGAGTATGGTCTATATTCTGTATGGGATGAGCTTCCGAAACTTAAAACTCGTCCGTTTAATAGAATTGAGAAAAATGGTGGTAAGCTCTATAAAATGCCTGTCGATAAGCAGGGTGAGGATCTGGCAATAAGAGAGCAAGCCTGGTATAAAATGCTCAGAGGAGAATGTTTTGATAATTTACCGGAAATCTATGATTATAATCCTCTTTGCATGGAAGATATTAACGGGAAAAATATCTATGAATATAACAACATTCCAATCGATAAAAAAAAGAGGATTTTATACCAGATTGTGGACTGTTTAGAGTCGGTACACAGGCTGGGTTCTGTTCCTTCTGACGAGGATAGTTATAAGGCTGCTTATCTTAATAAGACATACGACAGGCTTAAGAAAGTTCGATTTTTAGTTCCATTTGCTAATGATGAATATGTAACAGTTAATGGGAGAAGATGCAGAAATATCTTCTATCATACTGATGAGGTAAATGAGCTTGTTATGCGATATTTCCCGTCCGAGTTTAAACTTATTCATGGAGACTGTACATTCAGCAATATGATGTTGAAGAATGATGAGGTTCCTGTTCTTATAGATCCTCGTGGTTATTTTGGAAACACAGAGCTATACGGTGACGAAGCGTATGACTGGGTTAAATTGTATTATTCTGTAATCAGTAACTATGATCAGTTTAACCTGAAACGCTTTAATCTCTACATAAATGAGAGAGAGGATTATGTGGTATATGATGACAGAGGAAATGAGGTTTCTGTTGAACCTAAAAGTGTAAAGCTTGAAATTGCTTCAAATGGATGGGAAGATTTGGAGGATTATTTTTTTGAGTTGCTTGGAGATAAGGTTACAAGACGTCAGATGAGAGTTTTTCTTGCAATCACATGGCTTAGTCTTACCACATATGCATGGGATGATTATGATTCTATCTGTGGAGCATTTTATAATGGACTAATGTATCTGGAAGATGCCCTATTGATGAAGGAAGAGAATGAAAGGCAGGAACCTTATCGTCCTTTTGAAAGTGCATATAAGAAATATTTTGCAGATAATACAAAGATCCTTAAGGATGCATTGAAATCCATACGAATGGAACAGATGGAATCACTTATTAATGACTGTGAGGAAACTCTTAAGGCCGGTCATAAGATCATAACTTCCGGTTTGGGCAAAAATGTTCCAATCTGTGATAAATTTACCGGAACCATGTTATCACTGGGGTTTGAAGCTGCTTTCATGCATACAAACACGGCTGTTCATGGTGATATGGGGATGGTTCATTCGGGCGATTTGGTTATAATTTTAACTAAGAGTGGCTCAACCGCAGAATCAGTGTATCTTGAAAAACTTCTGGAAAAGAGGGAGGGCGTTAAGTTATGGCTTTTGAGCTTCAAGGAACATAGTGACCTGTCTGATTCAATGGAAAATAAACTTATCATAAATATGGAGCATGAGGGTGATCTTTGGAATATTGTACCGAATAATTCGACTACGTTAAACCTTATTGTGCTTCAGGAAGTTGCAATCGAGTTATCGAGAAGATTTGGCTTGGATCTTATAAAGGATTTCAAGCCAAACCATCCGGGCGGTGCTATTGGCACATTATTGAGGTAGAGGCAATGGGTAATAAACTGGTTTTATCGACACTTGGTCACACATGGATACTTGATTTGGATGGAACAATTTTAAAACACAACGGATATAAGATTGATGGTGTTGATTCTTTTTTGCCGGGAGCACAGGAGTTTCTTTCCAAGATTCCAGAAAAAGACATGATAATTTTTCTGACTTCACGCACGGAGGAATACAGCGTTGTTACAGAAGAATATTTAAAATCAAATAATATTCGTTATGATCAGATAATATATGGTGCACCGTACGGGGAGAGAATACTGATCAATGATGATAAAACAAGCGGACTGAAGATGGGTTTTGCGATCAATAAAATCAGGGATTCTTCAGTAGATATTTCGTACGAAGAAGATAAGAGTTTATGATTATTGAAATATTTCTTCATGGTAAGATTGTTTAAGGTGACGGAAAACTTTTTTAGGTGATGAAGACGATATCTTAAAAAAAGGAGAAATCGAATGGTATATTATTTAAAAGCTAACACATTGAATAATTACACATACAACAATATCATCAATTGGATCAATATTATTGCACCGGGGAAAGATTCTACGGTCTATTTGCTTTGTGATAACGAGGAGATTGTCAGAGTTTTACTCGAAATGAATCCTGATATTAAAGAACTTGTGAATGTGATACAAAGCGAAAGAGACGAATTGATGTTTCGTGAAATAGCGCAGAAGACCCTCGCGGATAGCTGGTATCCGGCTGGTTTTGCTCATCTTACTACCTTCCTTCATGCGGCGAGAAATGGCTATGAGAGTTTTTGGAATATAGACGCGGATGATACTTTTTTTCGGCGGAGATTAGTGAGTCAAAACAAATACTTAGAAGTGTTGAATCTTATGCTAAAGAAGAAGGGATTCACGCGTTTTCTTTTGACATGCATGTCAGTAGGACTGGGGGGAGGCACTGGAGTTTTGGAATAACATATATAGATAATAGTGTTAACTGGTTTAACGTGATATACAGATATCTTGATGAATATCAGGAGTAAGCATCAAACCATCCGCCTACCATTGTAACATAAAATCTGTCATACTCTAAAAAGTCGAAAAAACTAACAAGTTTTTTAGAGTTATGGAAGGAGATGTTGCAAATGGATCAGATTACTACAGATGTACGTACGGCTGACTGGGTTTCAATTATTAAACAGTGTCAGAATCGTCCGGAAGGACAGACCGCTAAGCAATGGCTGGAAGAAAATGGTATCTCATCAAAGAAATACTATTATTGGCTCCGCAAGATACGTAATCAGGTTTATAACGAGACGATCGGAAGTCTGCCTGTTGAGAATGAAAACAATCGTATTTTATCACCGCGGTTAGCGTATGTTGAGCTGCCGCCTGAAGAACCTAAAGCGACTATTCCTAGAATTTCGATACGTACTAAAAAAGCGACAATAGAGATTTCCGGAGTATCTGATGAGTTGGCCGTTAAGCTGGTAAAGGCGGTGGGAAATGCTATATGAAGCTCACGGTATCACAAAGTTTATCGTCGTATGTGGCTACACCGATTTAAGAAAAGGCATCGAGGGGCTCTCGCAGCTTATTGAAGGAACCTATCATGAGTCACCATTCGAAGAAGGTACTCTGTATCTGTTTTGCGGCAGACGTGGTGACAGAATAAAAGCCCTTCTTTGGGAGGGAACAGGCTTCCTTCTCCTTTACAAAAGATTTGAAAACGGATCTTTATCCTGGCCTAGAACCCCGAGGGAAGCCGTAAAAATAAGCAAGCATGAATACCGGCTGTTATTGCAGGGACTAAATCCTGTAAGCCCTAAGATAAAAGAATTTAAGGCTACATCCGCTTTTTGATTTGTGCAAAACAGAGATTTTTTTTCATAACACTTTTTTAGGATGTCGGTTGTCGATGCTACCGAAAAATAAAGCTTTTAAAAAGCTGATGAGGCTTTTTAGGATGACATAAGCCAACAATGCACTTTGAAAAAATCATATATTTAGCTGTCGCCAGATAACCTCGTGAAAGTTTTAAACAACAGGTAAAAATGACGAAGGCCATTTTTCCGTAAGGTAGCATTATCCTTGTATATCCAATACAATAAGGGTATGGCAGATACAGGGAAGAAAAAATATACAGCTGAGGAATTGAAGGCAATGGATCCGGCTGTGCTGGCAGGTATAATACTTGTCCTGCAGGATCAGATCGAAGCACTCAATGCCCAGCCACCTTGGGGTCAGGTACCAACGTGGTACACTTAGCGTCAACTTAACAGAATAATGAAGTGATATTTTATTACAGTATATCATCAAACAGCCGGAATTGCTGTGAATGACTGATATAATGGATGTTGTTCATAGTAAACTTATAAAAAATGGGCGTGCTTAAGCAGACCCCTTATGCAGAGGCACTAAAAAGTTTTGTTAATGCCGATTTTTAATAAACTACTTTTCTGTTTCTGAAGTGTGTCCTGCGAACGCCGTTTTGTTTTCGTCGCTCGGTGGATCTTCCCGGTTGTATTTGTGATCTGCATCTGAAAGCGAGGTCAATAAGTTCATCGATCAGATGAATCTTATCCGGGATAAATAGTGATATAGGAAGAGTTCGCTTTATTCTGCCTGTTATGAAAGATCGGTTTGCCTGATATCTGAATTTATTTTTGGGATTAGATGTTCGGTCAATATTTGAATCAACATGTTTTTTTATAAGAGCTGTGATATTAGATATAAGCATGTTAAGATAAAATTCCTGCATGACAGAGATGGATGTAGCACCATTGAAAGACTCGATATCCAGCCTTTCCTTGAGCTCATAGTATTTACATTCGATCGGCCAGCGCATGAAGTATAACTCCTTGAACATATAGGGCTTGATAT
>Ga0256407_10004663_pt1 | contig 22652 bp, 17 predicted proteins | sample RumenRJG_04DNA_FD_193489 | JGI IMG/M metagenome (GOLD analysis project Ga0256407, IMG submission 193489) | Bovine rumen microbial communities from Lethbridge, Alberta, Canada - RJG_04 | ecosystem: Host-associated > Mammals > Digestive system > Stomach > Rumen | place: Canada: Alberta... | reverse complement strand
AGCTTAGTATCCGCTGCGTTTTTCACGGAGCGGGAGCGTCCCGCCGAAACTGTGATGCACAAAAGGCGTATTGTTTTCAGCATGGCCTGAACTGTAACGATTTATTATTTTTTTGACACCGCTGATCTATCTTTTTTTATTGTCGCTATGAGTCTTTTTATTGCCGCTAATCTATCTTTTTTATTGCCAGGTTTTATCTCGAATGATTATTTCCCCAATGTCGTTTCCCGGGCGACCTGTTTTTTTCTCCATAATGTATACTGTTTCTATGAGCCCGAACAGAGCATGGCCAGACAGAATCAGGCCTATGCCCGGTAAGGTATGCTCTCCTGTATCACTTTTATCAGGGAAATGACGGATTGTACAGTGCAGGCCCATCAGCAACACGAATCTTTTTTGGTGTATACCGGTGTCAGATCCCGGATACACCAGTTTTACATCAGAGGAGGTAACACAGGATGAATGAGAATGCAAAAACTGCTGCCGGTATGAGCAGTGTGAACATGGATAAGAGTACTGACGGCATGAATCCAGCCGCAGGCAATGACAGAAACGATATGTGGACCGATGGTGTCATGGGTGTCCTGATCGGAGATGCTTTGGGCAATCCCGTGCAGTTCATGAGCCGGTCCTCAGTCTTAAAAAGAGGTCCGGTAAAAGGTATGGAGTCAGGCGGAGTCTTCAATATGCCGGCAGGGAGCTGGACAGATGACGGCAGCATGACTCTGGCAGCCCTGGACAGCCTCACTTTAAACAGAGGACTCGATTACAACGATATAATGAAGCGCTTCGTTCTCTGGAACAGTCACGGCGCATACACGCCTTTTGGAAAAGCCTATGACCAGGGAGGCACCTGTATGGCTGCGATCAGCCGTTTCGAAAAAAAAGGCAGGTGGGACAGGTGCGGAGAGCAGGGTGAGTACGCTAATGGAAACGGCGGTCTTATGCGTATAATGCCCGTATGTCTCTATGCCGCTTTCATGGAGTCAGAAGGCAGTTTCAACCTGTTCGAAGCCGTTATGGCTGTTCAGCGCGGGACGCTCCTGACGCATGGGCATCTGCGTGCCTGCACTGCGTCCGGAATCTATTTTTTCCTGTGCAGAGAAATCCTGCGGTTCCGCGGTTTCACCGGGAATTCAGGTAAGGGCTTAGACGCTTTTCCAGTCCGGCCCACCGGACATTCTCTGAAAGATCTCCTGCAGCGCGGTATGGACGAAGCCGTTCGTTTCTATTCAGAGCACAACCTGGACGATGAGTTTTCACATTTCAGCAGGATGAAAGATCTGAGCAGCTTTGCGGCAGTTCCCGCTGAGAAGATCAGAAGCAGCGGATATGTTGTCCACACTCTGGAGGCTGCAGTCTGGTGCCTGATCACGACAGGGTCTCTGGAGGAGTCCCTGCTCAAGGCTGTCAATCTCGGCGACGACGCAGATACTGTAGGCGCAGTCACAGGAGGTCTCGCCGGCCTCTTCTACGGATATGACAAGGTACCGGCAGAATGGAAGCAGGCAATGCAGAAGCGCGCCTGGCTGGAGAATATGTGCCGTAAGGCCGCAGACACATTTTCCCCGGAAAACAAATAATCCATAGCACTTTCTTTATCATCGGATACAGGCATACTCACTAAACGAAAAAAGTCAGCACACATATACACCACACGATATAAAACCGTCAGCGTACATATTCGTCACACGATAAAACCCGTCAGTGAACCAGCTCACTGACGGGTTGATTTTTTAATATATGATCAGGCAGTCGGATTATTCAGCCTTCTTGACAGCAGCTGCAAGTCTGGAAACCTTGCGGGCCGCTGTGTTTTTGTGCAGAACGCCCTTGGAAGCAGCCTTGTCGATAACGGACTTGGCATTCTCGAATGCTGCTGCAGCTGCAGCTGCATCGTTAGCTTCTACAGCTACGCGAACCTTCTTGACGGCAGTCTTGACACCGGACTTAACGGCCTTGTTAGCCGCTGCTCTCTTCTCACTTGTCAGAATTCTCTTCTTGGCAGATTTAATGTTTGCCATTTTATTTCCTCCGAAATTAAATGATAATTAATTGAATAATGTGTATTTCTGATACTCTGCTCTCAAATCTCTGTGCAGCCGCGCAAACATCGATTCTCATGCAGGACGGACAGAAGATGACACGGAACTTCTGCCAAAACATACCAATAAATCATACATAACAGGTTTTGGGCTGTCAATCATGGAATTGTATTTTTTCCCATGCAATCCAGGCTCAGTGTTTCACCGGCCACTTCGGTAATCCGGATCTGGAAGAAGGTCATTTATCCCTGCTTTTGTCCGCGATCCGGGCAGCCTGCGCGAGGCTGATTCCTTTTTTTCTGGCAATTCGCGCAAGGTCATCATATTCATATTTTTCCCTGGATGTGCCCCAGCCGCTGGCTTCTTTGACACGCACAGTTCCCTCAGGTGTCTCGATTGTCTCTGTGCGGCGGTCCAGTATATAGCGATTACAGACATGCTCACGCACGCCCAGCGTTGTGGTATGACGGAAAAGCAGTCCCAGCATTATCTCGCGAAGAGGTTCTCTGCACATACAGGTCAGGAGCAGGCCGGGTCTGCTTTTTTTCATAGTCACAGGGATTGTAAAAACGTCCACTGCTCCTGCCGCCAGCATTTCTTCCATGGCAAAGCCGACCGCCTCCGGACTCATATCATCCAGATTGCAGGACAACTCCAGGATAATCTCTTCAGAATCCGGAATCTCACCGAGCATTGCGCGCACGCAGTTGGCCTGCTCAAAATCCTTTTTACCACAGCCAATGCCGATCTGCCGCACCCTCATACGGGGAAGCGGGCCGAACTCAGTAGCAAAATGCTTCAAGAGAGCAGCTCCTGTAGGCGTGCAGAGTTCCCCCTCTGTGCGTCCGGCGTAAACCGGAATTCCGCGAAGAATCCACGCGGTGGCAGGTGCGGGCACCGGGAGGATTCCATGGGCGCACCTGACATTTCCGAATCCGACATTGACAGGGGATGCGATGATTTTTTCAGGGGCGAGTTCATTCATCATGAGGCAGACTGCCGTGATATCCGCCACCGCATCCATAGCGCCAACTTCATGGAAATGAATCTCTTCTACCGATCTGCCGTGGGCATGGCTTTCCGCCTCAGCGATCAGGCTATAAACCTCCATAATGTCCTGACGGACTTTGTCAGGAATATCGAGGCCGGCAACAATGCTGCGGATATCCGCCAGGTTTCTGTGGACATGCCCGCTGCCGTGATGGTGGTGATGACCCCCATGGTCATGACTGTGGCCGTGGGCGTGGTCATGGACGTGATCGTGGGCGTGATCATGGTCATGGCTGTGGCCGTGGTCATGGACGTGATCATGGTCATGGCTGACACCGGAAGTCATCACATCTGCGCTCTCCTCTTCTTCTCCCCGGACTGTCACCTTCATATGTGTACCGAGTATTCCGCATTTGAAAACAGGTTCCTTCTCAAATACGACTTCCGGTATTCCCAGACTGTTCAGTCTGTTGATGACTGCGTCAGGATCCGGAAATAATTCCAGCAGGGCCGCGGAGAGCATATCTCCTGCCGCCCCCATATTACATTCGAGATATAATGTCTTCAAAATCAAGCCCCTTTCCGTTTCAACTCCACAGAGGAACAAGTTGGTTATGGGATATCTGACATACTTATGGCCATGGGCGAGTGCCCGCAAACATGTATGACGGGTATGTCACAACCGGTTCACTTTGAGAAAACCGGTCAATCCAGATGATTGATCATGCTGGCCAGGTACCCGGCGCCGAATCCATTGTCTATATTGACCACACTGACGCCGCTGGCACAGGAATTCAGCATGGAAAGAAGGGCGGAAAGCCCTCCGAATGACGCCCCGTAGCCGACACTGGTCGGTACCGCAATGACCGGGCAGTCCGCCATCCCTCCGATCACGCTTGCCAGAGCACCTTCCATTCCCGCGATCGCGATAATGACGCGCGCGGACAGGATATCTCTCTGGTGCGCGAAAAGACGGTGGATCCCCGCGACGCCGACATCGTACACTCTTACGACATGATTGCCGAAGGCCTCTGCAGTCAGAGCGGCCTCCTCCGCGACCGGTATGTCACTGGTCCCTCCGGTAGCCACGACAATCGTACCTCTGCCGTCAGGCTCCGCCTTCTCTCCGACGATTCCGGTCCTGCTGACAGGTTCATATTCCAGCGGAAAAGAAGCCGCGACCAGTTCCTTTGCATCTTCAGACATCCTTGTGATAAGAATTGTCTTCTGTCTGTGTTTCCAGAGAGACTGCACGATGCCCAGAATCTGCTCCGGTGTCTTTCCTGCTCCGTAGATTACCTCGGCGACTCCCTGCCGCATTCCGCGGTGAAGATCGGTCTTTGCGTATCCCAGATCCTCAAAAGGGAGTTCCCTGAACCGGAGAACAGCCTCTTCGACAGGTGTTTTTCCAGAGGCGACTTCTTCCAGCAGCTGCGTAAGTTCTTTTTTATTATTCATGATCTACTCCGACAAAACATCAGGCCGTTTAACAAGGCAGAGGGAGGCTTTGCACACCTCCGTCCTCTACTCCCGACCCGCCCCTGGTCCGCCGCCAGACAGAAAAAACCTTTACACGGACCGTGTCATTACTATAATGGGCCGCGCAAAAAAATGCGCGGCCCATTGTCACATTGTCATAAATGAAAGATACTGCTCAGCCCGCGAAGTTGATCACCGGCTCTTCCGGCTGAGAGGCAGGCAGGACCTCGGTTGCCTCCAGGATCACTCCTTCCCCACTGTAGGGGCCAAATACCTCTTTCTTAATCGTCGCAGTGACCTTAACCCACTGACGCTCACGGAAACTGTCCGCATTTTCAGCCCTGCAGGCATACCCCAGGAATGACATATCGTTTGCGCAGCAGGTCATAGCCATTCTGCCGGGGACAAAATACCCCTCGGGGAAGTCCTTGGGGCGCATGACCATCCCGGTATAAACGACATTCTTTCCGACATACCTGTCAGGATGTTCCATCGCGTCAATGTACCAGATTCCGTAGTCGAGTCCCTCGAGCGGGATGGGATCCTGATGAATATCGAAAGGAAGATCCTCTTCTGTCGTCATATCGATCTCACCCTGGGAATCCTCAAAGACAAGGTCTGCCTTCTGGTTGATCGCCTTGATATTTCTCTTGAAATTGATCAGAAGCTTTTCATCCACATCGTCACAGCGGTTGAGCATGATCAGTTCGGAATTCCTGATCTGCTCCGCTACCAGCGAGCGCATATTGGTGAAATACATATTGAAGGAAGAGGCATCGATCGTCGTGATCTGCTGCTCCAGTCTCCAGGCGTTGGGAATCTTGAACTCCCTGAAATCCCACATGCCGTTCCACTCGATCAGGATACGCTCCGGACGGTATTTTTTCTCCAGTTCCATCAGATGGGAGGTTGTGAAATCCTCGAGATCCTCAATAATCTCCAGTACTGTCCCGGTCTCCTTCAGAAGCCCCTCGCGGTACTCGCCCTCTCCCTCCTCGCAGAGGATCAGAAGAGTCGTACCCCTTGTCTGAAAATAGGGCTGCCCGATTGTGTAAGCAATAAAAGAAGTCTTCCCGCTGTCGAGAAAACCGTTGATGACATATACAGGTTTCTTCTCCACTTTTTTCTTTCCCTTTAAAAAATCAAACATATTATTTAAAAATGTGCGGCATAACCGTACCGGGACATATCCCGGCACGATCACGCCGTCTAAAATCATTCAGATCATTCTTATTCACAGTTAAGTCCTGCAGCATCCTTCCCGATTGTCAAAACTTTTGGCTGCCGGGATTAAAGGCGCACGATTTCACTGAACCCCGGATATCACAGGAAAAGATCACAAAGATGCTTTACTGATGCTTTCATCAATGAGGTCTCACCCGCATGGGAAGGCATCAGGCTTTTTTTCTCTTGAAGAGCTTCTCCAGCGCTTCCTCATCGAGCTTTGCCCCGATAACACAGATCTTGCCGGTGACATCTGCAGCTCCGGTGCGGATCTCGGATTCCTCGGGCACGTAATCGAAGTGGATCCACGTGCCGTCCTGAGCCTGGACCATACCCTTGGATCTGAGGACATAGCCGTATTTTTCTTCATTCTCGAGTTCCTTCAGAATGCCCGCGATCTCGTCAGCGGTAAATCTGGAAGGTGTCTCCATACCCCAGCTGCCGAACACTTCGTCAGCATCATGTCCGTGGTGATGGTGATGATGATGGTGATGGTGTCCGCCGTGCTTTTCCTGATAATCATGGGTGTGGTAGATGCGGTCTCCATCCTCATCGACACCGTCGTCCTCATCTTCGTCGTGGTGATGATGGTGATGCCCGTGCTCCTCGTCCTCATCCTCGTCGCCATGGTGATGGTGGTGGTGCTCGTGCTCCTCGTCCTCATCCTCATCGCCATGGTGATGGTGGTGATGCTCGTGCTCTTCGTCCTCATCCTCGTCGCCATGGTGATGATGGTGATGCTCGTGCTCCTCGTCCTCATCCTCATCGCCATTGTGATGATGGTGATGCTCGTGCTCTTCGTCCTCATCCTCATCGTCATAATCGGCTGCCAGGACTTCTTCCAGAATCTGCTTCTGCAGGTCCGTGGTTCCCTCGATAGTATCGAGGATCATTCTGCCGTCGAGCTGGGCGATAGGAGTTGTGATGATCGTGGCGTCTTTATTGATGGCACGAAGCAGCTCCACGCACTCGTCGATCTTCTCTGCGCTGATCTTGTCAGTCCTGCTCAGGATGATCGTTCCTGCGTAAGCGATCTGATTGTCAAAGAATTCTCCGAAGTTCTTGAGATAGACTTTGCACTTTGCGGCATCCACGACCGCCACAGCACTGTTCAGATGCATCTGGGTATGCTCGGACGCGTCATTGATGGCGCGCATGACGTCTGAGAGCTTGCCGACACCGGAAGGCTCGATCAGGATGCGCTCGGGAGCGTATGTCTCCATGACTTCTCTCAGGGAAGTGCCGAAATCTCCGACAAGTGAGCAGCAGATACAGCCCGCGTTCATCTCGCGGATCTCTATGCCGGATTCCTTGAGGAAGCCGCCGTCGATACCGATTTCGCCGAATTCATTTTCGATCAGCACTACTTTCGTGCCTGCAAGCGCTTCTTTCAGAAGCTTTTTGATCAATGTTGTTTTTCCTGCACCCAGAAAGCCTGATACAATGTCAATTTTTGTCATTACAATATTCCTCCAAATACAGCGCAGCTTCATTATACAAATGGTATGAGTCAGTGATTGCTGCTCATAACCGGAAGTCTGTATTTAAAACAAGATAACAAGAAAAAAGATAAGCAGAGCTGTAAGCCGGGTTCTGTCGTGGATGATCATCTATCTGGGACCGCCGTCACCGACGGACTCAAGCGACCTACCTGAAGACGGGCCGGGCCGACCCATGGTCCTCGTTCTGGTCTTGCTTCGGATGGGGTTTACATGGCTCTCCATGTTACCATGAAGACGGTAGTCTCTTACACTGCCTTTTCACCCTTACCCGGCGGACACACCGGAGCGTATCCGACAGGCGGTATATTTCTGTTGCACTGGCCTGGGAGTCACCTCCACCGGACGTTATCCGGCATCCTGCCCTGCGAAGCCCGGACTTTCCTCAGCTGCGCCCTTTCGGGATCAGTCTCTGCCGCAGACCCCGGAGGGTATGGGAGAGACAAGTACAGCCGCGATCACCCGCCCTGCTTATCCTCACAAAATATAGTAGTGTTTTAAAAAAATGTCAATCCTTCCGCATGGAGACGTTCAGAACCTTCCGCACGGAAAGAGGTCAGATCTTTCCGCACAGAGACGGTCAGACCGGGAAACATTCATCTTTCCCCTGAAACAGTCAGGACCGGAAATACACAGTCCTTCCGCGCGAAAACGGTCAGACCGGGAAAATTCCGCCTCCGACGAATTCCCTGCAGAGTGAATTTCCGGGAACCGGTGTAGGATCGATCCCGACAAAATAATCAAGGAACTTGATCAGCCTCTTGGCCTCGTAGTATTCGGGCTCGTTGGTGCGCACATTCAGAAGGAGGGGTTCCGCGAACTGTTTGATAACGGCCAGTTCATAGATCAGCACAGAGTTGAAGACTGCGTCCGCGCTCTCCTGATAAGGATAGATATACTCTTCCTCTCCCTCGCGCACTTTTTTCCATGACCGAAGGGTCTCCTGAGCCGAATAGGAACGTGTCCTGTGGTCCCGGACAAGCCTGCGGAGAAGGCGGGCATCCGTGGACGGAATGCGGTTGTGCTCGTCAATATTGAGGCTGGTCAGGGCGCTGATGTAGATCTTGAATATATTTTCTTCCGGCATATGTTCCGTGGTGAGCGGATTGAGCCCGTGGATTCCCTCGATGACCAGGATGTCGTTTTCCTCGAATTTAAGGAAATCGCCTTTATAGACACGTCTTCCTGTCTTGAAATCAAAGTGCGGCATCTCGATGGTCTCACCATTGAGCAGGTCGACCATGTCACCGTTAAAGAGCTCCAGATCAAGGGCCTCGATCACATCGAAATTATAGTTTCCGTCAATATCGACCGGAGTCCGGTCCCTGTTGACGAAATAATGATCCATGCTGATGATATGGGGTCTCAGGCCAAAGGACTTGAGCTGAATGGCAAGGCGGTGGGAGAAGGTCGTTTTTCCGGATGAGCTGGGACCTGCCACCAGGACAAAACGGATCTTTCCGTTATCGTGAATCCTCTGCGCTATATCGCCGATCCGGCGCTCCTGAAGGGCTTCCTGCACAAGGACCATATCACTGATGCTGCCGTTGCAGATCTGCTCGTTTAAATCTCCGACCGTGCTGATGTTGACCAGGTCTCCCCACTTGGTGGCAAGCATGAGCTGGTCAAAGAGGCTGGGCTGTTCGTTAAAATCCCTGATTTTATTCGGTTCATCCAGTGTGGGAAGGATCAACAGCAGTCCGCCCTTATAGGCCTGAATTTTAAAATTCCGGACATATCCTGTCGCAGGGAGCATATACCCGTAAAAATAGTCCGAATATCCTTCCATCCGGTACACATTCACAGTAGAGCTTCTGCGGTAATGGAAGAGTTTCTCCTTGTCCTTCATTCCCTGACGCCTGAAAAGCTCAATAGCGTCGTCGATCGGATAAGTCTTTTTGACGATCGGGATATTTTTTTCTACAAAAGAGCGCATCCTGGCCTCAATCTTTTCCGCCAGCTCGGGAGTTGCCCTCATTCCTCCCAGAATGCTGCAGAAGCATGCATTCCCGAGAGAAAACTCGATTTTGACACGGGCTTCCTTACTTTTATCCCCGAGAATATCCGATACCGCTTTCACAAGCATCATCTGTGCGGTGCGAACGTAAGCGTTGTAACCGGCAGGGTCTGATGTCGTGATAAAAGACAGGGCTCCGTCCTTTTCTATGCGCTTTGATAGTTCGCACATCTTCCCGTTAAAATATATGAGGGCAATTGAGTAATTATATTTGGGCTGATATTCTTTAACGATGGATTCGTAGGTCGTTCCCTTGTCATATTGGCGAATAGCCCCATTGATCATGACTGTCGGCATCCCTTTTCCTCCTGTTTTAAGTAAATAATATGTTCTATCAATTATCTATTAATTATCGTGCCATATCCCCGGTTTAAATAAAGGGACAGGCGCGCTAAAAGGATACTTGTTTCATCGCGCGATCCCCGCAGATTTGACGGCGGGCAGGCGCGCTTAAAGGATACTTGCTTCATCGCGGCCATAATTCCCGATGAAGGAAAACGATCTGCCTGTGTACGGCATTTTTCCTTTTGCTCAGACCGTATGGCAGGGTTCTCTCTCCGGTGCTCTCAGGATCTTAAGTCCCGGAAGGTTGCGCCGCAGGTAGTCTTCCATGTAGGGCACGAATAATTTTTCCACTCCGTAGTGCCCGGCATCGATCACTGCGATTCCCTTCTCCACTGCATCCAGGCCTGCATGATGATTGACATCTCCCGTCATCATTACATCGGCTCCCCTGGCTGCCGCAAGACCTATCTCCTCTTTTCCGGAACCGGGAAGAACAGCGCAAGTGATGATCGTATCGTTGGGATCACCGTAGACCCGCACCTGTTCCAGTCCAAAGACATCTCTGACAAGAGCCGCGAATTCATCCAGGCTCATGTGTTCCTGAAGTCTTCCGATCCTGCCGATCCCTTCCTTGGAGACCTCGTCTTCATAAGTGACCTCGAGCACCTCTCTGTCGGTCAGACGAAGCAGATCAGCTGCAGCATCCGCCATACCCATCACATCAAAATTGGTGTGCATGGCATAGCAGGAAATATCATTTCTGATCAGTTCCATCACTCTTTTCCCGATATAATCGCGGTCATGGATCCTCTTGATCCCGGAGAAAAGAAGGGGATGATGTGTGACCAGAAGGTCCGCCCCTTGCAGAGAGGCGAAACTGATGACCGGAGAGGTCGCGTCCACTGCCAGGCAAACTGTTTTTATGTCCTGGTCATACCGGCCGACCTGCAGCCCTGAGTTGTCCCATGAGACCGCGAACTGCGGGGGACAAAGTTCCTCGAGTCTGAAAATAATATCCTCTAACGTCATTTTCCGGCTATTGCCTCCATCTGCAAAAAGACCCTGAGCGCAGCCCGATAGACTTCCAGACTGTGCTCAATCTCACGCTTTTTTTCCAAATGCTTTTTTTCCAGGTGCTTTTTTTCCAGGCGCTTTTTTTCCAAATGCTTTTTTTCCGGATATTCCTTGTCCGAATGCTCTTTTCCTGGCTGTCTTTTTTCAGACTGTCTTTTTTCAGACTGCCTTTTTTCAGACTGCCTTTTATCCTGCAGCCTGTTATCCTCTTCCATTAAACTCTCTTCGGATTCCTCTTCTTCCCGGGTGAACCCAAAGACTTTCTGCCCTGTGGGCGGTGGAAAGTCCCCTGCCTTTTCCTTCGTCCTCTGTCCCTCTGCAGCGAGGGATACCGAATTCATTATTTTTTCCAGGACCGCGATACGGCGTACCAGAAACTCGCGAAGGACAGGATCCCTGCGTCTGAGCAGAACGGGTCCGAAGAGATCCTCCGCCTCCCGGCAGAGTTTCTCAGGAATTTCAGGAGGGAAAAGGGCCGGCCCAGCGGATCTGGAGCCCTGCAGATCCGGCTCTCTCCTCTGCTGAGGATCGATGCTGTGCTGCGCAGCCACTACGGCGCGCAGCACAGGATAGTATTTTCCGTCTTCATAAATCAGGCGTTCGTCTTCGAGCGAAAAGCCCAGCTCTCTGACAGCGGCCCGAACCTTGTCAGGATCTGACTGAGGTCCCAGCACCAGTGCATTGAATGAGCGGGTCTTGTCCGGTTCCCTCAGAAGGATTCCTCTCATCAGAGTTCCGCCCATTCCGGTGACCACCAGAGTGTCTGCTTCTCCCTCCTGAAAGGCATCCAGTCCATCGGAAAGCCTCAGCTCCACATCATCGGTCATACCATAGAGCTCCAGGTTTCCCCTCGCCTTTCCCAGCGGTCCCTCTATGACATCCATGCCGATTGCCTTTCGGTACTGTCCGTTCTGCAAAAGGCGGATGGGGACATGGGCATGATCGCAGCCCACATCGCACAGCGTGTCTCCATGTCCTGCCAGTTCGACAATGCTTTCGAGCCGCTTCGACAGGCTGACAATCTGAAGGCTTTTATCTCTCATACCTGTGTGACATGACCTCCATGATTAATTGTTATGTTACACAATTTCAAAATTCATTATTATAACCCTCTGCGGGCTCACTGCGCTCCGCGTCAGTCAGGATAAGCCCTGAGTCTGCCCGCGCTCCGCATTAGCAGTCTTTCCCGCTCCGGGTCGGCAGGTTCCTGCCCTCCGCATGAGCATTTTTTCCAACTCCGGGTCGGCGTGTTCCTGCCCTCCGCATGAGCAGTCTCTCCCCCTCCGCTCAGTCAAGATAGTCCTTGAGCTTGCGGCTTCTGGAAGGGTGGCGCAGCTTGCGCAGAGCCTTTGCCTCAATCTGGCGGATTCTCTCTCTGGTGACGTTGAACTCCTTGCCGACTTCTTCCAGAGTTCTGGCTCTTCCGTCATCCAGGCCGAAGCGCAGGCGGAGAACTTTCTGCTCACGTTCAGTCAGGGTGCCCAGGACCTCATGGAGCTGTTCCTTGAGCAGCGTAAAAGCTGCCTGCTCGGCAGGTACCGGAACATTGTCGTCCTGGATGAAGTCGCCCAGGTGGCTGTCCTCCTCCTCGCCGATAGGTGTTTCCAGAGATACAGGTTCCTGGGAGATCTTGATGATCTCGCGCACTCTTTCAACGGGAATGTCCATCTTTTCAGCGATTTCCTCGGGAGTAGGTTCACGGCCCAGCTCCTGCAGGAGCTGTCTGCTTACACGGACCAGCTTGTTGATCGTCTCGACCATATGGACGGGGATGCGGATCGTACGTGCCTGGTCGGCAATGGCTCTTGTAATCGCCTGGCGGATCCACCATGTCGCATATGTGGAAAACTTGAACCCCTTGTTGTAGTCGAATTTTTCAACTGCCTTGATCAGACCCAGATTGCCTTCCTGAATCAGATCCAGAAACAGCATTCCTCTTCCCACATAGCGCTTGGCGATACTGACGACCAGACGGAGGTTGGCTTCTGCCAGACGTTTCTTGGCCTCCTCGTCGCCCTGCTCCATGCGCTTGGCAAGCTCAACCTCGTCCTCTGCGGTCAGAAGCGGCACTTTTCCGATTTCCTTCAGATACATGCGCACGGGATCTTCGATATTGACACTGTCGGACACAGTCAGATCGAGATTGGCCAGATCAGGCTCTTCCGCGTTTTCTTCTTCGATATCCGCCAGTTCCTCCTCGGGGACTTCCTCTTCTTCCTGAGTACGGATGATATCAATATCGCTCTTCTCCAGGATCTGCATGATCAGATCATACTGCTCCTCATCAAGCTTCAGATCCTGAAAAGTATCGATAATCTCCTGATACTCCAGAACATTCTTTTTGTTCTTTCCGCGTTCGATCAGCTCATCGAGTTTCTTTTTGAATTCCTCTCTGCTCTTTTCATCGAATTGCTGTATGCTCATGTATGGTTTTCCTCCGGTATATTAATTGGTAGATCTGATATGAAATATGCACAGGCCGGATATTGGATCAGGCGCTCTGTATCATTTGTACAGTCCTATGCTGCATCGGCGCTGCGTATAAACAGGAATACAGCTCATATATTGAATCTGGCGCCGCGTACGATAGCATAGGTCAGATATTGAATCTGGCGCCGCGAATATTCTGAAGCTGTTTCTTGGCTTCGAGTAGTTCCCCCAGAGAGACCTGTTTCTCCCCGTCAGGCCGGGACATTCTCTCTATAGATGCTTCCTTGACAGCTATGACCAGTTCCCGCAGGGTCCTGCTCAGGCCTCCCGGATCGGGTTCGGCTCCGCTGTTGACACCCTCCGCGCGGGTGCTCAGTACAGCGGCTGCTTTCTCCTGTTCTTCCGGCGTCTCAAATGCGGCGATCACCAGTGCCGCGGAAGCGGGGCTGCCTCCATGTTCCATCTGCTCCCACAGAGCGGCTGCAGTCGTCCTGAAGAGGGCATCCGTAAAGTCAGATGGCGTCAGGTATTTTTTCACAAGCGGAAAAACCGATGGCTCATCGACTATCATAGTCAGCAGTAAGCTCTGTTTGGTCAGCAGGGCATTCTCCGCCCGGGCAGCGGATGAAGGCCTTGAAGATGTCCGGGCAGACACTGCAGGACCGCCGCGGGCAGATGCCTGCTTTGCCTGATTCCCGGCGGGCAGTTCCTTTTTCGTCTGTCCGTCGCTGCCGGTATCCGTTACGCGGTCCGCAGGGCCGGAACTGTCGTCTCTCCTGTGTGACGGCGCTTTTCCTGAAGACTGTCCGCCTCCGGTGCCTCCGCTGCGGGAGTCAGTATAAAAGGCGGGTTTGAAAACGGCCGGCCCCTGCCTTCCTCTGCCTCTGTAAGACGATGCAGCGCCTGTGTCCTTCGCGCCGTAGCCGGTCGTCTCCCCATAGCTTGCAACAAGCCTTCTCAGGCTGTCCGCCTTGATAAAATATTTGTCCGCGGCAGCGGCAATGTAATTGTCCCGCTCGATCTCATCGGTGAAAGTGCAGAGTTTCTTAGCAATCTCACGGTGAAAAGCGGTCCTGGACGAGGGATCATCCATGGAATACGAACGGGAGAGAATCCTGAGTTCATAAAAAAAGCTGTTCTCCGCGCTGTCGATCCTGGCCTGAAAGGCCTCTTTGCCCTCTGCTTTAATAAATTCATCGGGATCCTTGTGCGGGCGCAGGTCGATGACAGCTGTCTCAAGTCCGCCGTTCCGCAGGATTCCTATATTCCTCAGAGCTGCGCGAACCCCGGCTCCGTCGCTGTCGTAAGCGAGCAGCACCCTGCCCGTATAGCGGTGGAGCAATGCGGCCTGTCCGGCTGTAAAAGCCGTTCCCAGCGAGGCAACCGCCTCGATAAAGCCGGCCTGGTGCATGGCAATGACGTCCATGTAGCCCTCACAGAGAATCAGGTAATCCTTCTTGCTGCGGCGGGCCAGATTCAGGGCGTACAGATTCCTCCCCTTGTCGAAGATCTTCGTATCCGAAGAATTGATGTATTTGGGCTTGCTGTCGCCGAGAACTCTTCCGCCGAAACCGATCACCCTGCCCCTGGTATCCTGAATGGGAAACATAACGCGGTTCCAGAACCTGTCGTGCAGTCCCTGCTTCTCATTGAAGAGAGCCACATCCGACTCCAGTATCAGTTCATCCGAAAATCCTTTTTTCCGCAGATAGGCAGTCAGATCATTTCCGGATCCGTCCGCGAATCCCAGGCCGAATCTGTTCATGATCTCCGGAGACAGGTGACGTTCGGTAAAGTACCGCATGCCGCGCTCTCCCCTGCGGGAGCGGAGCAGCCTGTAATAATAGGTCGCCGTCTCTTTGTTGATCGCAAGCAGGTCCTGTCTGTGCTTCTCGCGCTTTTGGGTCTCTTCACTCATTTCCGGCGCCGGCAGTGTGATATTTGCCCGGTCCGCCAGTTCCTGAAGTGCTTCCGTAAAAGTGCTGTTATTGTACTTCATCAGGAAGGTGACAGCGTTTCCGCCCGCCCCGCACCCGAAGCAGTAAAACATATTTTTGCCGGGGGACACAGTGAATGAAGGCGTTTTCTCATTATGAAAGGGGCACAGGCCGACATAGTCCCTGCCTCTTTTTTTCAGATGCACATGGGCGGAGATCACGTCCGCGATATCCGTATTCGCGAGGACCTCGTCCACAACCTCCTGAGGATAATACATCCCGGATACTTTCCCTCCTGGTCATTGCCTTGTTCCGAGTCTTTCCAATTCCCGTGAAATCCGGGATTTCCGGCTTTATGCCGTATTTTCTTTTCTTTCCGGCCTTATGCCGAATTTTCTTTCCGGCTTTACGCCGCTTTTACAACTCTTTTAATCCGTGCGCTCTTCCTGCTCTTTCCTGTCCTGTGCCGCTCCTTCTGTTTTTCTATTTCATTATTGTAAGCAGCCGCAGGGCCTGTGCGGCGGGCTGTATCAGTTTAAAGGACGGACCAGGCCTTGGGCACGAAGAGTTCCTCATATTTGGCGATAGCGAAATGATCGGACATGGCGCTGATATAATCACAGACAGCCCTCATCTTTGATGTCTCATCTACGATCATGTGCTCATAAAAATCAGGCAGCTCATTCAAATGCGTACAGAAATACTCATAGAGCACTTCCACCAGCTGCTCAGCCCTCTTCTCTTCCGCCTTTGCCACCGGGTCGGAGTAGACTCGTCTGAACATGAAAGCCCTCATGTCCTTCATAGCCTTCGCGGCAGGTTCCGACATGGATATTACAGGCTTGCCCTGACTGTTGCGGATCATATCGTGGATAAAATAATCCAGCCTTTCGCCGGTTGTCTTTCCGGCCACATCTGTGATCTCCGCAGGTACTTCCTCCTCCGTGAGGATTCCTGCCCTCATCGCGTCATCCATGTCATGGTGGAAATAGGCGATTTTGTCTGAAATTCTCACGATCTGCCCTTCCAGAGTAGCCGGAGAGCCGCTCGTCTGATGATTGAGTATCCCGTCCCTGACTTCCCAGCACAGGTTGAGTCCCCGGCCTCCTCGCTCCAGGACATCCACCAGCCGCAGGCTCTGCTCGTTGTGCCTGAATCCCAGCGGGCAGATCCGGTTGAGCGCGCGTTCGCCCGCATGACCGAACGGGGTGTGTCCCAGATCATGTCCCAGCGCGATCGCCTCCACCAGATCCTCGTTCAGGCACAGGGCCTTGGCGATCGTCCGGGCATTCTGCGATACTTCCAGCGTATGCGTCAGCCGCGTCCTGTAGTGGTCTCCGGCCGGTGCCAGAAACACCTGCGTCTTATCCTTGAGTCTTCTGAAAGACTTGCTGTGCAGGATTCTGTCGCGGTCCCGCTGAAAGCAGGGACGTATATCACAGGGTATCTCAGGTTTTTCCCGGCCCCTGCTCTCCCTGGAAAAGCATGCCCAGGGCGCCAGGATTTCCTTCTCTCTTATCTCAAGTTCTTCCCGGATTGTCATAAGCACCCCCCTGCCGCCCGATTCCGGGCTGATTCAAGTCACGCTCGCAGGTATCTTCACCCAGGTAAAAAACCGTAGCAATAATTATATTCTGCAAAAAAATCCTCATTCCTTTTTTTAGATTGCAAAAAAAGAATGAACTTTTTATAAATTAATAAATTAGATGTAAAAAACCGGCAGAATCCAGCGGATCAATGCCTTCCGGCCTGGTAGATTTGATACAGAAACAGATCTCCGTGGCACAGACCGTCGTTTCAGGGCGTTCACAGCCATTGCCGCCGTCCGCGGACTCCGGCTGCTGACGCTGTCACCTGGTCTGGCAGAAAAAATATTGTCAGAAAATGTCAGAAAGATATTACAGGACAGATATTGACACAAAAAGACTGTATCAAAAAATCGATACAGTCTTTTCCACCAGTGGAACGGATGGGGTTCGAACCCATGACCTCTCGCGTGTGAGGCGAACGCTCATCCCGGCTGAGCTACCGTTCCATATTCCGCCGGTCTCATCTTCGCCGCGTCTGGCTGTACAGACGGGAAAACAATCCCGGAAAATTTTGTTTATAGAAAAAAGGGAATCTTCCGATCCCCTTTTTCCGTGCGGAAGATGGGACTTGAACCCACACGCTGTAGCCAGCACAAGATCCTTAGTCTTGCTCGTCTGCCAATTCCGACACTTCCGCATGCGCTTCCAAAAAAGGAAGATGCAGGAGATGGGACTTGAACCCACACTATGTTGCCATAACAGGCACCTGAAGCCTGCGCGTCTGCCATTCCGCCACTCCTGCGCACAAATGAAATTGTAATTCCCGGAATGCCGATGCCGTCTCTAACGACTCATCATGCTCCGGATAGTGGAACCGACGGGGCTCGAACCCATGACCTCCCGCACGTCAAGCGGACGCTCATCCCAGCTGAGCTACGGTTCCATCCGCTGGCTTTCGGCTTTTTGCTTGCCGCCAACAAAAGTCATTATATAGGACAACTTCCTGTAATGCAAGCCCTTTTTTTAATATTTTTTCAGCTTTTTTTCCGCTGGCTGCTGAACCCGTAAATCGTCAAATTATAGCAGCCATCGCAGATGATTGTCAGTCAATTACAAGCCCAGAAGCTCTTTTTTCTTGCGGGCGAACTCCTCCTGCGTGATAATATCCAGATCCAGGAGCTCCTTGAGCTTTTTCATCTCCTCGTAGGGATCCATTTTTACCATATTGGCCACTACAGGCTCCTGCCCCGCTGCTGCGTTTGTCTGAACTGCAGCCTCAGGCTGTCCGCCGGACTGACTGTCGGAGACAGCTCCGGCAGAGCCAGGGGCAGATTCCTGCACGGCACCTCTTCCATCCTGCCCGGCCATCTCTGCTTCTTTCGCTTTTTTCAGTGTACTGATGATATGCTTTGTCTCCTGTACCGCCGTGCGCAGTCTGTGAAGATCACCCTTGGCGAAGGGAACCGGGACTGTCCTTCCGTCCATCCTCAGCTCCATGATCCCGTAGGTAGCGATAAAAGGCGCTTTGGTGATCTCAATATCATTAAGCTCTGTGTAATCGTATTCTTTTCCCGCCACAACGATCCTGTCGTCATCAAACAGAATCGCCGGCATATTCAGCCTGCTGTCGAACTGGTAATACATACTTGCGGCTATGACCTCCTGTTCACAATAATATATGATTAAAGCACACACTGCCTTAATCATACTACAAATTCGAAAAGATAAGAAGTGCCTTCCGGGCAAGTCACATCTGCAGATGTCACATCGTTACAGCCTGCTGAAAACAGCGCGCCTTTTGTACATCGCTGTTTCGTCGGGACGCTCCCGCTCCGTGAAAAACGCAGCGGATACTAAACTTTTTGCTGCGCCATGTCTTGCAAAAAGCAAGTACCGGCGTTTTTCAAGGCCCTCCTTTACAGCGATGTACAAAAGGCGTCCCCAAAATCAGGTGAGCTTTTACTGTAACGTCACATCGTTACACGCCCTATCGAGGGTGTGTACAGAAAATCACTTAAAAAGAATCTGAAATGCTCTGATTATTGACACTATATGGACGTTTTGAGATAATTTATATAGCCTAATTGCCGGACAAACTGCAGCAAATGTCATTATTGCATCATCATTTGCAGATTATCCAAATGTGCAATCAAAGTAACTGTTCAATCTGTGAAAAAGTTTTCCTGCGGTCATTATGTCAGTTTCTTTTCACACCATCTGATCTTGATCTTGTCTTTGATTACTTGCAGAAAATACTGTCAATAATGCAAATGGGCAGTTATAAATGACTGTCTGGTCTTTTCAGAAAGGGGAAATTATAAGCACTATGAAAAAACTATTTGACAGAAGCGGCCTCGCCAGCCTGCTCTTTATGGGCGCCGTCAGTGCTTTCCTGGTCCTGGCAATTGATTACTATATGTTCGCCACTCTTTCTTTGTAAATAAAGGATTTCGTTGGTTCCAATACGCCGGATATTTATTCTGCAGCGAAAGAGGGCCATAAAGAACCTGCCGGCATCATGGAAGAGAACTGTGACAAAGCCGGAAATGTTAATCCGTGAATGTTAAGAGACCTGTCCGGTTGGAGTTTCACTTTCCCGGGATTCTGCTATAATCAGGGAGGAGTTTTCCTCCCTGATTTTCTTTGCGCGTCAGCAATGAGCCATGCACAGAAAAATCAACAGTGAGACGCGTCGAGCCTGCCCGCCCCGCACCCCGCGGCATGAGGATACTATTCATGAACCTTTCTCTCCGAAAAGCGGATTTTTTACTCTTTTTCATATTCGCAGCTGTTGCTCTGGTCTCAGCTGTCTCCTTTCCGCGCCCCGCAGAGGGCGAAGAGATGGTCAGAATCATTTCCAACGGTGAGGAATTTGGCACATATTCCCTGAGAAAAGACGCGGAAATAGAAATTGTACGGGATGGGCACCGCAACGTCGTAATCATTCAGGATGATACCGTACATATGGACTATTCCAACTGCAAAAACCAGATCTGCGTCCACACAGGAAAGATTGCTGACAAGGGAGCGACTATTGTCTGCCTGCCAAACCACGTAATCGTTGAAATAATAGGAACCGGAGAGGGAGGTGAGGATGATGAAGCCATCGATGCAATCGTCAAATAAAGAAGATAAGCAGCAGGGGTTCAATCCTTCCCAGCCTTCAGAATCCTCTTCCGGATCCTCTTCGGGGTCTTCTTCGGGGCCCTCTTCAGGATTCCCTTCAGGATCTTCTTCGGGGTCCTCTTCAGGATCCTCCTCAGGATCTTCTTCGGGGTCCTCTTCAGGATCCCCTTCAGGATCTTCCACAGAGATCGGCACACAGGTCAGTGCCCGCAGAGTGGCTCTGACCGGCCTTTTGGCCGCCCTCGCTCTCATATTCTCTTATGTCGAGGCCCTGGTACCATTTAATGCAGGTATCCCCGGGATCAAGCTTGGACTGGCAAATCTGGTCCCCCTTATTATCCTCTACCGCCTGGATGCCAGGTACGCTTTTGCCGCAAACCTGATACGTGTTTTCCTGGCGGGACTTCTGTTCAGCGGAATGTTCGCAGCCCTCTACTCTCTCGCCGGAAGCGTGACAAGCTTTTTTGTCATGTACCTCCTGAAAAAGACGAACCTGTTCTCAGTCATAGGTGTCAGCACAGCAGGCGGTGTATTTCACAATGTCGGCCAGCTGTGCGTCGCAATTCTCGCAGTCTCCGGTCCGCAGCTGATCCATTACCTGCCTGTACTGATCATCTCGGGGATGATTGCCGGAATTATCGTAGGAATCGGTGCCTCGATCCTTCTCGACCGGATCCCGGTAAAACTTTTCCGGGAATAATCCCGGCAGAAATCAGGCACTGCATGGCATGCATTTCCCGGCAGACATATATCACACAGGCCGTGTCCTAAAAAAAGAAAACCGCCTGTATTCACCAATGATTTGATGTGTGGTGAATACAGACGGTTTTTAATTGTTTTTTTGAATAGTTGCGCTTGAATCCATGATCTCGTGTTCACAAACACAAATGATCAGAACTGGAAGCGGACTTCCGGCTTATGCCTTTGCCGCAGCTGCCTTCTTGGCTTCTGCCGCCTCAAGAGCAGCCTTCTTTTTCTTCTCAGCTTCCTTGGCTTCCATTGCCGCCAGGCTGGTCTTGATCTTCTCAAGCTGCTCGGGAGAATGGAGGATATCCTGGATCGCGCCGGTAGGGCACTTGACAACACACATGCCGCACTTCTTGCACTTGTCGTGGTCGATGGAGGCAAGGTTGTTTTCGACGTGGATCGCGTCGAATTTGCAGGTTCTCTGGCACATGCCGCAGCCGATGCAGGCGACATTACAGCCCTTGCGGGCATCCGCGCCCTTCTGGGTGTTGTGGCAGCGGACGATGACCTTAGCCTTGTTGTCAGGAACGATCTTGATCAGGTGGTTGGGGCAGGCCTTGACGCAGGCGCTGCAGCTGGTGCACTTGTCGCGGTTTACGACAGCCACGCCCTTGATGACGTGGATGGCATCAAATTCGCAGGCAGCTTCGCAGTCGCCCAGTCCCAGACATCCGTTGGGGCAGGCCTTGCTGCCGCCGAAGAGCTGCTTGGCAGCCTTACAGGTCGGGATATCGGCATATTCATAGAGTTTCTTCGCATTGTTGGTCGTGCCGTTGCACATGACATAGGCGACCTGCTTTTCCATGCCGTCAGCGCTTTTGCCCAGGATCGCGGCGAGTTTCTCCGCGCAGGCAGGTCCACCGACCGCACACTTGGTGCAGGGAACTCCGTCGGGGTCTTCCACGAGAGCATGGGCATAGTCATCGCAGCCCGCGTAGCCGCAGCCGCCGCAGTTGGCGCCCGGGAGCTCCGCACGCATAGCGATGAATTTCTCATCTTCCTGTACGTGGAATACTTTTGAAGCAAACGCAAGGCCGACGGAAGCGATCAGGCCTACTGCAAATACGAGTATGACCGGAGTAATGATCTGGCTCATCAGTTACCTCCTTCCTTACGAGAACATTCCGCCGAATCCCATAAAGCTCAGGGACATGATGGCAGCTGTGAGCAGGACGATCGGAACGCCCTGGAAGGACTTCGGGATACGGCTCTGATCAACAAGCTTTCCGCGGACTCCTGCCATGAGGATCATGGCGAAGAGGAAACCGAGGCCGGCGCCGAAAGCGTTGAAAAGGGACTGAGGATAGTTGTAGCCGCTGTCGATGTTGCTGATGCAGACACCGAGGACGGCGCAGTTGGTCGTGATCAGAGGAAGGAAAACACCCAGAGACTTGTAAAGTCCGACCATGTTCTTCTTCATGAACATCTCGATCAGCTGTACGAGGGCAGCGATGACGAGGATGAATACGACTGTCTGCAGATAGCCGATGCCCTTGCTGTTCAGGAACTGCTGGATCGGCCATGTAACGGCTGTCGCCAGGACCATAACGAAGGTAACGGCGATGCCCATGCCCTTGGCACTGTCGGGGTCTTTGGAGACGCCCAGGAAGGGGCAGATGCCCAGGAACTGCGCCAGAGGGTAGTTATTGACGAGGACCATGCTGATGATGATGATCACATATTTAGCCATAAATTATGCCACCTCCTCTTTTGCACAGCCGGAGCCGTCAACGCATTCCTCAGCGTTGGCGCATCCATCGCATCCGAAGCTTTCCTTGATCTTGCTCTTGTCTTCTGTGATGTAATGGACAAAGGCCATGACGATCGCGTAGACAGCGAATCCGCCGGGAACCAGAGTCATGATGCTCATGCCGGGCATAACTCTGGAAAGAACGGGAATACCGCACCATGTGCCGGCGCCGAGCAGCTCACGGATGGAACCCATGATGACCAGGGTCAGCGTGAAGCCGATGCCCATGCCGATTCCGTCGAGGGCGGAATCGATGATGCTGTTCTTGTTGGCAAACATCTCGGCACGGCCGAGGATGATGCAGTTAACGACGATCAGAGGCAGATACAGGCCGAGCGACTTGTCGAGGGCCGGCGCAAATGCCTTGACGACCAGCTGGACGATCGTGACGAAGCCCGCAATGACTGTGATATAGCAGGGGATACGCACGCTGTCCGGAATGATTTTACGCAGAATCGAAATAACGATATTGGAGCAGATCAGAACCGCTGTAGCGGAAAGGCCCATGCCGAAGCCGTTG
>Ga0256407_10004662_pt1 | contig 22665 bp, 14 predicted proteins | sample RumenRJG_04DNA_FD_193489 | JGI IMG/M metagenome (GOLD analysis project Ga0256407, IMG submission 193489) | Bovine rumen microbial communities from Lethbridge, Alberta, Canada - RJG_04 | ecosystem: Host-associated > Mammals > Digestive system > Stomach > Rumen | place: Canada: Alberta... | reverse complement strand
CCAATCCCCAAACAATCAAATAAAAAAATAAATAAAAAAAAATTAAAAAAAAATAATTTAATTTTAAAAAAATAAATATATTTAATTAATAAATACTCAATAAAATATATATCTAAAAATATGAAACACATAGCAGCAGTATTATTATTAGCATTAGCAAATAAACCAATCAACGAAGAAAATATAAACAAAGTTCTTGAAGCAGCAGGAGCACAACCTAATGCAAATTGTGTAAAACTTTTAGTTAATGCATGTAAAGGAAAAAAATGTGAAGACCTCATTAAAGAAGGAGCTAAAAAATTAGTAGGTGTTGTTGTTGCTGCACCTTCTGGTGAACATCATGAAGATAAAAAAGATGATAAAAAAGGAGGTAAGAAAGGTAAAGAAGATAAAAAGAAAAAAAAAGAAGAAGAAAAGAAAGTTGAAGAAGAAGAAGATGAAGGATTAGGTGGATTGTTCTAATAAAAATTTATATAATGTAATATAATATAATATATTACATCTAGGGATATACAATAATCCTATTTTTAATTTAAGTTTTTTCTTTTTATTAATTTTTTCATAAATTAATCATTTATTTGAAAATTTTTGATACAAATAAAATTAATGTATTCTTTATTTAAAAATTACAAAATAATATAAACCTAACTTGATAATTGGATTTTACTCATAACTAAATCCATTCTTTTTCTATAATCAGTATGTCCAAGTTTCAAAGGAGTAAAATCAATATTTTTAAATTTATCAGTTTTTAAATTAAGATCTCCACTAATTCCAATAGGAATTTTTTTCATAGCAAAAGTATATAAAGAACTCAAAACAACATCTTCTTGACTCCAACAATTAAATATTTTCCCATTAACAATTTTATCAAACATTTCAGTATAATGATCTTCTTTTCCTTTCATTGAAGTAGCTCCAGCAATTAAAATAACATCTTTAATTATATCATCACATTTAATATCAGAACTTATTTTATATAATTTTTTAATACAATTACTTATTACATGTGTTCCTAATGAAAAACCAATTAAAGTTATTGTTTGATATTCAAAAAATGCTCTTGATGCTATTATTAATGCTAATATTTTTCCACATAATTTTGCTTTTTTTGATGATGTTACAAAAATTTCTTCAGGATGAAATTTTTTTGATTCTTCTTTATTTATTTTTGATGCTATTGCATTTTTTATTAATCCACCTACTTTTGTTATTGAATTTATTACTGTTGATAATATTGATTCACTTGGCCAATTATAATAATAACATATATTTGTTTTGTTTAAAAATAATGAAAAATTTTCCCATTCTTCTATGTGATCTTCATTATCTGATAGAAATCCACTTACAAATATTATACAATTAGTTGATTTTGTTTTTGGATTTAATGATTCTAAATTTATTGAACTTATGTTTATTTCTTTTTTATCTGATGCTATATTTTCTAATATATTTAATATTTTTAATTTTTTATCTACTTTTAATTGGTCAAATATTTCTTTTGATTTTAAACTTATTTGAATTTTATTTGAATCTTTTGTATCATTTCCTAAATTTACTAAAATTTCTTTTATTTCTCTTATTTCATATTTTTGATTATTTTTTTCAGGAAGATAATTATTAATTACTATTGATTGACAAAAATCACATAAATCATTTACATCAAGATATTTTTCAAATGGAATCATTGAATTATATAAAATCACTTTCATTTTAGCACTTTTAATTAATTTATCTACATTCGAAATTAAGATTAATTCTTTTGAAACATCTTTTATAATTACTCCATTAAATATTAATGTTATACATAAAATAATTGATAAAATTTTATTTTGATCTGAACCAATATCATTTAGTATTAAATTTAATTTTTTTTTTGCTTCTTCTTCATTAATTGAAACATTTTCTTCAAATAATTGATTTAACATTTGATTAATAGCTTCATTTGAATCTTTTTTTTTATTTAATTCATCTAAATTAAATAAATAATAAAAATAATTAAAATGTTTCGAAAAAATTTCTTTAACATTAGGTTTATTAAAATAATCTTTATTACAAATCATAATAAAATCTAAATACTTTTTATAAGACTCTTCTTTTGATTTACTTAAAAACATATTTTGTTCCTTATTAATAAATATTTTTTCAAATAATTGAAGTATATTATTTTTAATATCACTATAAACCATTTTTGAAATATTAATTCCTTGAGAAGATGCTTTGGTTAAATATTTATCTTTAATTAACCATATATATTTATCTATTAAGAAATCAGGGTATGCTTTTCTATTTGAAAAACAATCTTCTAATTTATCATAAAATTTTGATTCTAAATTTATTATTTCACTTGTTAAAAAGGATATTAATTCTTTTATATTTCTTTGGTTTTTAATTTCCTCAAAAGAAATTTTTTTTAAAACTTCCTTTCGAATATCTTCATAACATTTTTGACTTTTTTTATTTATTGATTTACCAATATCAGTTTCATCAAATGAAGCAATTAAATTTTCTTTTAATAAATATTGTGCAAATTCCTTTGTTTTAAACGGTATTTCTTTAATATTTGATAAAACATTATTTAATGATTTTGTTAAATCTCCTTCATTTGTAATATAATAATTAAATATATCTTCTTCATCTTTAAAACTTTTTTTTTTTAAAGGAAAATTTTTTTCAAAAAAACTATCTATTTCTTTATTCAATAATGTAAGTTTTCTTTCCATTATTTTTATTATTTCAATATAATAATTAATAAGATTTTTTAATAGAAAATTAATTAAATTATATTAAATATATATTTGTTGAATAAATTTTGTATTTTATTAATTATAATACATCTATAACACATAAATTATTTTTTAACTTTCTTAAAATTTCTATTAATATCTCTTATATTATTAGATTGATAATTTGCTATTTTAACAGTATTGAGAACATAAACTGAACTTGAATTTGCATTTTCATCATCAAAAACAGTACTTTGACATTTAATCTTATTTTTAAAAGAATTAAATTCATTATATTCTTTTAAATTTTTTAAATGAGGATTTTCTTTAAGAAAACTAATAGAATTTTTATGTTTATTTATAATGGGAAGATATTTATTTTTAATTTTCTCAATTTCTCTATTCATTTGATTTTCCATTCCAGCAAGTCTTGTTATTAATTCACATAATGAATTTTCATTAATTTCAGAATCATTAACTAAATTTTGTATTTCTTCTTGTGATAAAGGAGTTTTTTTTTCACTATTATTTCTAGTTAATTCACTTTCACTTTTAATTTTATTTCTTAGAATATTATTTGATGATAAGGGAGGTCTTTGATGTTTTTTATTATTATTTTGATTTAATTTATTAGATAAAAAGTCAATATTACTTGTTGAATTATTATTATTTGTGCTACTATTTGATGTTGTTGAATTTCCACCATTTGAAATTTTTTTATTTTCCTGATATATTAATTTTATATTTTCATTATTTTCCTTTTCTTCATTTTTATTTTCTTTTTCAATATTTTTTTCTTCATAACTCAAACCATTCATTCCATATTTATTAATTAAATCCATATAATTATAATTAACACCATTCATTAAATTACTAGCACTTTTACCATAATAATAATTATTATTATTTCCATCAAACTCAAATTTATTTTTCTTTTTTTCATTATCATTATCATCATTATCATCACTTTTAATAATAACACTTCCCATATTATCATCTTCATTATTAATCATAGTTCTTAAATCAACTTCTTCATTTTCTTTACAAATAACACTATTACTCTCATTTTCATTATCATAATTTTCCAAAGAATCCTTTTCACTAATTTCATTATTATCTTCATAATTTGAATTATCATTTTCCATCATTCTCTCTCTATACTCTTTAATTTCATCTATTGAATTATTAATTAATTCTTCAATAACTTTATTTCCTCTATTATATTTACAAATAAAAGAATGTTTAATTAAATTTTTAGCAGAAGGTCTTTTCAAAGGATCAAAAGTTAAACACAAAGAAACAAAATCATTAAAATCTTTAGACCATAATTTAGGATTTGTTAAACCTTTAGGAGGATTACTAATAATTTTTTTCATAACTAAAAATGTTCTTATTTCACTATAAGGTGGTTCTCCTTCAGCCATTTCAATACAAGTAATCCCCAAAGACCAAATATCACATTTTGAATCATATGAATTTTGACTAATTACTTCTGGACTCATCCAATAAGGAGTTCCAATTTTTGATATTTTTTTACTAAATGAATGCATTAATTGTGCAGAAACACCAAAATCACCTAATTTAGCATAACCTTCTTTAGTAAGTAAAATATTTCCAGCTTTAATATCTCTATGAATCTTTTTTTGATCATGTAAAAATATTAATCCTTTTAATACCATTTGTATTATTGATGATATTTCTTCTTCATTTAAATATTTGTTTGTTATTCTCATTAAGTCTAATACACTTCCTGCATCACAATATTCTATTATTATCCATATTTTATTATTTTTTAAATAGGAATTATGATATTTTATTATATAGGGACTGTTGCATTGTTTTAATACGTTAATTTCTTTTTTGAAATTTTCTAAATTGGATTTTAGAATTGTGGATATTTTTGCTGCGAATATTTCTTTTGTTGATTTTTTCATTACTTTATATACTATTCCGTAATTTCCTTGCCCAAGTTTTTCTAATATTTCAAATATTTTTTCTGGATCTTCATCTTTTCCTGTTATGAAATCATACATTTTTTTTTATTGTTTTTTAAAAAATTTAAAATTATATTTTTTGAGACTACATAATTCAAATAAATTATTATTCTAATTAATTATGATATATATTTTATATATAATTATTGCAATTTCTTTTTGAAATTAAATAAAAAATCATATTTAATCTATATATTTTTTAATTCCAATTTTTATATGGATTCTATTTATTTAAATTTTATTTTTATTTTTGATTTAGAAAAATTAATCCATCAGATTTAAATATAATTTAAAATAATATATTATAAAAAATAAAACAATAAAAATGACTGAAGCATCAGTAAAAAATTCATTAAGAAGTTTTGGTAGTAATGCTAAATTAAACAATAAACTTTTGGACCCTGTAGATGCATCAAATGTTTCAATTCAATTAACAAGAATTGGGAAAATGTTAGATGAATCGGTATTAAAATTTACTAAAAGATATTTAATAATTCAAACTGAATTAGAAGAAATGAAAAGAGAATTTGTAGGTAATATATCATTAGTAAATGAATATTTGAATTTAACAAAAAAAGAAATAAGAGCAGAAAAATATGATAATATTATACAAGGAAAAATATATGGAAATCCATTAAATATACCAAAATTACCTAATTATGAACAGAAAGCATTATTAAAAGAAAAAAAAAATAATAAATCTGCATATTTAAATTATAAAAAAACAAATTTAAATAATTCGAATAATATTAAAAAAGGTAATTCAAATGTTAAAAAAGGAAAAAATCAACAAATTGAAAAAAAAATGCAAAGTATTTTTAAAAATGAATCACCTTATAAAAATAATCCAGAAATTCAAAATTTAAATAATTCAAATTATTATACACATCAAACAGGTAATTATGAAAATAATGAAAATGAATTAAGTCAAAATAAAATAATAACAAATAAAAATTTAAAAACAAATTCATTAAAAGATAAGAAAAAAATGGAAATAATTGAATCATTACCAGATAATAAATCAAAAGCAATTTATATTTTATTAAATTCTCCTGTTCTTCCATATGATGATAAATTAAAATTATTACCATCAAATAAAGCAATTTGTTCTATTATATCATCAAATGATATTTTTAATGATGAACTTGCTAATATTGAAAATAAAATAAATTTATTAAAACAACAACCAATTGAAGAAGATGAAAAAGTAATTATTGATAAAGTTTCAAATTATCCAAGTAAAACTGCAAAAACTGGATTAAATTTCTTAACAAGTGATAAAGAAAATGAATTATTTATTGAAAATGAACAAAATCAAAAATTATTAGAAATGACTTATGGATGTTTGGGTGAAGATTTAAATGAAAATTTAAATATACAAGAAGCTTATAATTATTTATTTAAAAAATATAATGTTGATTCAATTAAAAATTTATATTTTGAACATATTTATAAAAAAGTATATAATGATACTTTAAATGGAAATGTTGATCAAAATGAAATTGAAAAAATTATTAATTGTATTGAAGAAAATAAAATGTTAATTACAGATGTTTTAGTTAGTAATGCTAATAAAACTTTTAGTTATGTTGCTTTTTCTTTAGATGAAATTTATGAATATTTAAATGGAATTAAAGATCTTGATGAAGATTTAAAAGAAAAATTAAGTAATGAATTAGAACTTAAATTATTAATTGAAGAAGAAGAAAAAATTAGAAATATGATTAAATAATATATTAAAAAATTATTTATTTTTTTAATAAATATTTTTAAATAATGAGAATATTAAAATTATAATGCTTTATCAAAAAGACTCAAAAAAAAATTGTGAATATAAGGAATTAAAATGTTTGAGATTAGAACTTGTTAATTACATAATTTGTTTAAATAATAAAGATGCTGAATTATTTGAAGAAAAATGTAAAATTCAAAAATATAAATTATTATCTTATGAAGATTCTTTACTTCATTTAAAAGAAAACAATCATAATGAATCTATATATACCATTAATTTAAGAGAAAGAAACAAAAAACAAAATAATAGAATTCATAAAGATGATGATTATGATAATAAAGAAGAAAAGAATTTTTTAAATAAAAAAAGGAATGAAAACAATAATAAAAAAAAAGAAGTGAAATTGAAAAATAATTCTAAATATATTGTAATAGAAAAAAATAGTAAAGAATATCTTAATGGAAATCTTATTCCAATAAGTGAAATATATAAAATGGTAAAGTGTTTTTATGATAAAATGAAAACAAAAAGAGAAAAAAAAATAATTCCAGATAAAATAAAATTATCATTAGATGAAATGAGAACACTTAAATTAAATTTAAAAAAAAAAATTGAAAATTTAGGTTTAAGTCAAATCAAAGATATTAATGATAAATATTTTAATCAAAATCAAGAAAATGATAAAATTAATATTGATTTAAATAAATTAAGTCAAGAACAATTAAAAAGATTACTAATAGATATTGAAGAATTGGAAGATTTAAATAAATATAATCCTAATTTTATTAATTATAAAGAAGAATTAAGAAGGAGAATTCCAGATAATCAAAAAGTAAGTCAATTTAAAATTTTTAGTAGAGATAATAATTTAAATCATGATTTTGATATTAGTGAATCTGATTCTGATTCTAATAATAATGATACTATGTCTGAGAAAAGTGATTTACAAAATAAATTTAATGATAGTTTAGAAAATACTAATAATTATGAAAATTTAATGGAAAATTTTGATTATTTTATTAATGATGATGAGTCTATTAAGAATTTTAATGATGGATTAAATCAGAAATTTGAAAATTTAATTCAAGAAGAAATAGAAAATTTACATAAAAATGAAATTGAAAAAGAAAAAGATAATTTAAATGATAATAAAAAAGATGATATTAAAAAAGAAAGAGATTATTTATATGAAATTAAAAAAGAAAGAGATAATTTATATGAAATTAAAAAAGAAAATAATAATTTATATGAAATTAAAAAAGAAAGAGATAATTTATATGAAATTAAAAAAGAAAATAATAATTTATATGAAATTAAAAAAGAAAATAATAATTTATATAATTTAATAAATGATGACAAAAATAACTCAGATTCTATTCAAAAAGATTATTTTAATGATGACTTGAATAACAATTCAATAGAAAGTGACATTGAATATGACCCTAAAAGTGTTATAACTTTACATGAATCAGATGAAAATAGTAATATCTTTAATGATTTCCATAATATAAATTTTATCAAAAACAAAAAAAACAATTTAAATAAAAAATTCAATCTTAACAATTCAAATTATAATAATTCCAATAACAATAAAAATATTCAATTAAATGAAAATGTTATTAACTATATATCTGATGATGAAACAATATCTCAAGAGTAAAAATAAATAAAAAAATTTATATATTAATTTATTTACAAAAAAAAAAAAATTTAAAAAAAAAAAAATTATATTTTTTTAAAATTAATATTATTGCATTAAAAGATAATTAACTTCACTATTTCCATTTTCACTTTCAATTTTTTCTTTTTTCTTCTTTTGACTTCTATATTCAAAAATACTAGCAACAACAGCAATAATAATTAATATAATAATAGAAAAAATAGCAACAGAAAAATTATCTTTTGTAAAATCTTCAGCAGAAATATTTATTTGATTACTATGAATTTCTTTATTAATATAAATTTCTTCTAAAAAAGATTGAATTTGATGAAATGGAATTGGCTTTTCTCCTTCTCCTAAAGTTTTTCCTATTCCTTCTGCTACATTTGATATTGTAATATTTTTCTTTTTTTTTGTTTCATTTAATTCTTTGTGAATTGTATCTAAATTTTTTTTTGAATTTTTACCCTTTTCAGAATCTCTTTTTCTATTCTTTTCTTTATTTTCTTTTTCTTTTCTTTTTTTATTATTTTCTTTTCCTTTTTTTCTCTTTTCTTTACTTTCATTTTCTTTTCCTTTTTCTTTTTTTGAATTTTTTTCTAAAAGATATTGTGCTTGTTGTGGTGATATTTCTATTATATTTTCTTTTTCTAATAAATCTTCATTATTATCTTTTAAATAATATAACATTAAAAAATTAAGGAAGATTGCTATTAAAATATAATAATGTATATTTTTCCAATTTATTTCCATAGTTTTTGATTATTATTATAAAATTTATTTTTAATAAATTTATTTTGAAAAAATTTTATAGTTAAAAGTTATTTAAAATATAAGGAATATAATAATTTATTATTTTATTTATTTGATAGGAAAAAAGATTTAAATTTTTCAGGAGATATTTCTCTACATAATTCAGCCATTTTTGCACAGGAAAGTTCAAATAATTCATTAATATCAAAAAAATTTGTACATTTAATAAATTTTAATAAATCATAATCTGCATTTGAATTATATTCAAAATCAAAATATTTAAAAAAATTAGAATCATATTTTGATACATAATCATCAAATGTAAAATTTTCTTTCATTGGTTTTGGAACTTTTGAAAATATTTCTTGATTATTATATTTATAATTTAAAATTTTATCAATATATAAAACAGTTATATATTCAAATTCTTCAACAATTAACTTTTCATTTATTTTATTATAATCATTTATTAAATTTTTAATTAAATTACTATAATTTTTCCAAACCATTTCATTAATTTCAATTTCTTTTTTATCCTTTAAAATAATAAACATTTTATAAAAAATTACAATTTAAACGAGAAAAAAAAATAAATTTTAACCAAATAACAAAATAATAAAAAACCAAAATTAAAAAATAAAACATTATAAATATCAAAAAAAAAATAAAAAATAAAAAAAAATAAATGTCTCAAACTAATATAAATGAAACTTCCATGGGAAAAGAATCTCAAAAAGAATTACCAAAAGAGCAAAAATCCCAAAATAAAAATGAATCAAACATAGAATACGATGACGTATATGTAGTAGAAGAACGTTCAATGCCAACAAACGAATTAGAAAATGAAGATCAAGATGAATTTAATGAAGAATTATCATTATCATTAAGTTCAATTGATGAAGACACTGATATATTTCCAGATTCATATGATGCTTTAAAAATGGAAAGTGAAAGATCAAAGAAAAAATTAGAAAAAAAAGAAAAAGAAAAATTAACAAAATTACTTGATGAAAAATTAAATTTTAATCCAAAAACTATAAAAAGAGCAGAAGTTGTAGAAGATTTTATAAGGAATTTTTTAACTAATTCTAATTTATTAAAAACTTTAGAAGAATTTAATCAAGAATATTCTGAATTATCAAAAAAAGGAAGATTCAATGATAATTATTTAGGACCAATAACTGATATTTATATTAAAAATGCGAAATTAGAAGAAAAATTAGAAAGAATGAGAAGAGAATTAGAAAAAGCAAATAAAAATGCAGATGAGGTAAAATCAAATTGGGAAAGTATAAGAAAAGAATTAAATTTCCATAAAGAAAATTATTTAAAAACAATACAAGAGAAAGAAAATATAAATGGTGATATAAAAACATTAGAAAAACTTCACAATGATTTCATATCAAAAATAGCTGATTTAAATTTAAAATATGAGCATTTATGTAAAAATAAATCATTAATGAAACTTGATTTAGAAAAAATGAAAAAAGAAAAGGAAAAAAAAGAAAAAGAAATAATGAAACTTCAAGAAGAAATAAACAACTTAGATCTCAAAAATAAAAAAGAAATCCATCAAGAACAAAAAATAATGGTTCTCCCATATAAACAAACACGTCCAGGTGAAAAAACTCCATGGCCAAGTGACATTAGAAACAATATATTCTTATTACAACAAACAGCAACATTTAATGCATCACCAACACAAAGTGGAAAACAGATAAAATCATATGAAAAATCCTCATGTTCATGTATGTGTGTTCACATAAAAAAAAATGTAGTTGCTACAGGAGGTGATGATGCAGTATTTAAAATATATGATATGTCAAAAGGTGATGAATTAGCATCAGGTTCATATCATACACAATATATTTCTAGTATTGATATCCATCCTAAAGGATCATATCTTGCTACAAGTTCAGGTGATTTTACTGTTAATTTATGGGATTTACTTACTTTAAAAGTTAAAGCTCAATTCCCTTCTGATAGTGTTGTCTGGGGTGTTAAATTTCATGATACTGGAGATTTTCTTTTATCTTGTAATGATGATGGTTTAATTAGATTATATGATTTGAATATTTGTAAAATTAGACAAACTTATCGTGGACATACTGATAGTGTTAATAAAGTTAATTTTCAACCTTTTACTAATTACTTTGCTTCAGCATCATCTGATAAATCACTTTCTATTTGGGATATGAGAATGGGTGTTACTGTACAAACATTTTATGGTCATTTAAATAGTATTAATGATGTTATTTTTAATCCTAGAGGTGATATGCTTTATTCTTGTGATGCTGATGGGATTATTAAAGCTTGGGATATTAGGAAAGTTTCTGAAAATGGAACTTGGGTTCACTATCCTCATATTCCTGCTAATTGCATTGAAGTTGATAAAACTAATAATTATCTTTATTGTGGTTATGATAATGGTTATATGGGAGTTATTAATTTGAGTAAAGGTGATTTAGGAAATAAGATTAAAGCACATGAAGGTCCTGTTAATGGTATTGGGATTAATTTGACTAATACTAATATGTTTACTGTTGGTGGTGATGGGAATTTATTAGTTTGGCAATAAGGTTTTTTTTTTAATTTTTTTTTGATTTTTTTAATTTTGTTAAATATGTTTAATCAAATACACACATTTTAATAAATATATTTAAAATTTTTTTTTTGAGTATTATTTAATTCTTTAATTCGATTTTATTTTAGGGATTTAATGTATAATTTTTTTATATTGAATTAATAATAAAATTTATTTTAAAAAATAGAATATATTTTTTATTTTTTGTTTTTATAATAATTTTGAGCATCTTCTATTTTTTTTCTAAGAAAACTTTTCCTCATTGGATCTATTTTTTGATTTTCAATATAATCTTTAGGAATATCAAACATTTGAATAAATTGTTCTCTTAATTTTTTATTATCTTCTCTAGTCATTTTAGGATTAAATTTAAATAATTCTTTATTTAAACTTCCTTTATATTTCCCAGTTAATTTAATTAATTCTCTTCTATTACTTCTAACTTTTAATAAATTAGTTGGATTTGCATTATCATCAAATAATTCAATTTTTTGTGTTTTAGGATTTTTATTTTTATTTCTTAAAGTAAAATAATTACTAGATGTATTTTTTTTAATATCTTTATGAAAATTATTATGAGTATATTTTGGAACTTGCATTAATTCTTCATTTGTAAAATTACTTTTATTATTTATTATACTTTCTTTATTTGTATTTGTTGAAATTTGAGAAATATTTTTTTTATCTTCTTTTCCATTTTCTTTATTTTTAAAAGACATTTGACTTTTACTCATTTGATTATTATCATTTTTTGATTTTTTTCTACTATCAATTTGAGTAATAAAATCTCCTTTATGAAATAATAATTTATCATAATCAAATCTATTTGAAAGAATACTTTCTTGAACATTTAATTTACTTTCAATTTCATTTGTTAATTTTTTAATAGCATCTTCATCATTAATACTATTATTACTTTCATCTTCTTCATCTTCATCTTCTTCATCTTCATCATCTTCTTCTTCTTCATTATCTTTTTTTTTTTTATTTTTTTCAGTTAATTTTTCAATTATTTTCAATTCTTTTAAAGTAAATTTTTTCGATTTATTAATTAAACTAAAAATTTCATAATAATCAATAAATAATATAACTTCTTCTTTAGTTATTATTTTTTTATCAACTGCTTCTTTAATTAATTCATCTTCTGATAATAATTTTTCAGCACGTTTAATATCTTCTTCATCAAAATGAGGTTTATAAGTTTTAATTAATTCTTCTTCAATTTCTTTATCAACTTGTTTATCATATTGATTAATTAAATCATTTATTTCTTTATCTTGAAAAATTATATCTTTATCATCTTTATTATTTCCTTTATAATTACTTTCTATTATATCGTCAATTTCATCTAAATTTTCTATTTCAATTTCAATTTCGTCTTTTTGTTTATTTTTTTTTTCATCTTTATTTAATGGAATATTATATTCTTCTTCTAATAATTTATCCACTTCGGCTTCTATTAATTCATTTGTTGGTGGCTCTATTGGATTTGTGTCTATTTGATCTATTTCTTTTTGTTCCATTTTAATATTTTTTATTTATTTTTAAAAAATAATATTTTAAAGGATGTTTTTTTTTTGAATTACTATTATTTCAAATAAATTAAATAAATTCTATCTAAAAAAAGAAAAATAAAGTCATTTTAAATTTTTTAAAATTGCAAAATTTAATAAATTTAAAAAACATATTTTTCAATATCTTTAAAAATAGTAATTTTATTATAAATAATAGCACATGTCATTATATCTAAATATTTATCATTATTTAATATATTAATATTATTTTTCATTTCTTTATTTTTAAAATTATAAACTTTACCAAAACAATTATAAATATCACCAAAATAATCTTTTTCCATAATAACATTTCTAAAAACAAAAAGTTTTTTACAAATTTCATTAACTTCATTTTTATCTAAATTTTCTTCTTCAATAACTATTTTATTATCATATTTACATAAATCTTTTACATTACCATCATCATCATATTTACAAACATATCCAGAAATAAATTCATTTTCTTCAAATTTTCCAAAAAAACATTGTTCTAAAGTAGAAGAATAAAATAAACAATTTTCACCTTCTCTATTACCATTCTCATCTAAAGTACCATGATAAATATAATAATCATTTTCATCTTTTAATAAATAAGTTCCTTTTTTATAAATATTTTTATCAAATAATCCAACATATGCTTGAAAATTTGAAGAATCAAAATCAGAAAAAGGTAAATTTTTTTCTGGTTCTGAAATCCATAAATTAATACCTCGATTATTTCTTTCATCATTTTTCCATAAACCAAAATAAAATTCTTGATTTCTTATTTTTTGTTTTATTTCTGGTTTAAATTCATAAAATCCATGTTTATCTCTTAAATCTTGATGATAATAACCAAAATATGAATCTCCATTTGAATAATTATTTACACAATAACCTTCTCTTTCAAACATTTCATTTAATATACCTAAAAATTTTGTTTTTTCATTTTCAATTTTTGAACAATACATATTTGCATTTTCTTCATCACCTTCCCATCTTTTTATTATAATATCATTATCTTTATATTCATTTTTTTTTTGTATATCTCTAATTATTGAAATTTTATCGAAGTATAATTTATTGGATTTTATGGGTTTTGATATCACCTTTTTTGACATTTTTTTTTTTGGTTTATGTTGTTTATTTTATTTTATGAATATTCTTAAAATATATAAAATAAAATAATAACATCTTTAATTATACAATTAAATAAATATTTTTATAATTTCTATTTTTAAATAATTATGAAAATTAGTTTATTAATTATTATATTTAAAAAAATATTACATAATGCAAAGAGTCATTCTCTACCTGCTTTGCTACATTTAAATCTCCTAATTTTCCTATACCATTTTTCATCAAAAATATATTTCCAATTTTACATCTCTATATATTATTTTTTTATTATATAATTTATTTAATCCTTTTCTCATTTGAATAAATATAGATAATATTTTTTTATAATTTTTTTCATTATAACATTTGATTGAATATCTTCTTCATCTGCATATTCCAATATTATAGTTAAAGTTTGATTTTTTTTGTAATAAAATAAATCCTTTTCAGAGATTATTTTTTGCTGTTGTTGAATAATAAATATAAATATAAATATAAATAAGAATAAATATCATTTATATCAATACTTATTTTTTAATTAACTTTTATTTTATATAAATATATTTAATTCTAATTGTTTTTTCAATTAATAAACTAATTTAAATGATGTTTTATGGAATAAATTTAAAAGAATAACAATAGATTTTTCTTGATTAATACAAAAAATATATTTTAAAGACATATATATCATTTTCATCTTTGAAATCTTTTAAATATATTTTAGAATCAGAATAATTATCATTTTTTTTCAATATTTTTTTTTTGGTTTTATTTTTCCTTCACATATATCTTGGTATAATTTATATAAATAAATATCTCTTTCTTTATTTAAAGGAATAATATCTTTATAATATATATAAATAACTTGATTATATAAAAATAATCCTAAAAGGTTATCATATGGATAATTATGAATATTATAAAAAAATAAAAGGCATAACAAAAGAATTTGTTTAATTTGTTTTTATTATATTTATAGATATAAAGATATTATTTACAATTAAATAAAAACTTATAAATATTTTCAAAAAATATTTTGCTGAATTTTATAAAATATAAAAATATCAATATTTTAATATATAATTATTTGATTAGAAAATTATAAATTTCTTTAAAATATTTATTCAAATAATGATTTTTAATTTAAATTAAAATTAAAATAAAAATAAGTATAAAATATATAGATATTAATGATGGTCTTTTGATAATCTAATATTTTTTATTTTATCATTAATTCTAAACAAAAATTATTTTATTTAATTTATTAATTTATAAATTTAGCACATAAATATAATATTTTTTCAAGTTTTTTTGCTTTATTTTTTTAAAGTCTAAAAATAAATGAGTTATCAAAATTTAAACAATGTAAAATAAAAAAATTAACATTTCCATAGACTAAAACTCAAAATCCAGAAAAATATAAAACAATTCTTTGTAAACATTTCAATAATCCAGGCGGATGTATCCTTGGAAATCAATGTAAATTTGCACATGGACTTGCAGAATTAAGACATCCAAATAAAAAACAAGGTAAAGAAAAAGAAGGAATAGTATTGCAAAATTATAAAATTGTCAAATGTAAATATTGGGAAAAAAATCATTCTTGTAAATTTGGAAAATTATGTACCTTTGCCCATGGAAAGAGAGATTTAAGAACAAGGGATAATAATATATTAGAGGCAATGAAAAATGATTTATATATAAATATGGGAAAATTAGGGAATAATTATAATGGAAATTTTAACCCCTATAATATAAATCAAAATTTTTTAAATTTTTCATTACCTTCTAATAATTCTGGCTTAAATAATAATTTTCATGTTGATAATTATCAAAATTTTTATAATAGTAATGGGATTAATAATAATAATAATAATAATAATCATATTGAAAAAAATGATGATATCGAACAAGATAAAAATTGTAGAATATTTAACATAAATAATGGGTTATTTAATTTTCCAATTCAATAATTATGAAATTTTTATTTTTTGATTTATATAAAATTTTGTAATAATAATTATGTTTATAAGAAAAAAATTTTATTGATTTAATTTTTAAAATAATAAAAAAGTTAAATGGTAGATGTTAGAAATTATATAATTATTAATTATATTAACATTTTAAATATTATAAAGAAAAATTAATGATAAATATTTATATTATTTTTTATAGTTCAATAAGAAGAAATAAAATAATAAATTATTTTTATTATAATATATATGTAATTTTTCTAAATTAAAAAATCAATTTAAAAATTATAAATTTTCCTTATTTAATTATTGATATAATAAAAAATAATAATGAATTCAAATAAGGGGAAAAAAGAATTCAATAAAGAACAATCATCCATTATAGATATTACAGATAATTTAACATCTAATAAAATAAAAGGTTTTGAAAATAAAATTATAATAAACTTAAATAGTGATAGAAATAATGTAGAATTAAATCAAACAGATATACCTAGTCTAAAAAATAATGAAGAAAAAAAAGTCAATGAAAATAATGGAATAAATAATAATAATACTTTAGATAAAATATCTTCAATATCAACTTTATCAAATTTTTCTAAAAATAATAAATGTTTTATTTTTTTTGAAAGTTTATGTACAAATTCTTTTAAAAAATGTTTTAATATTTTCATATTTATTTTGAGTTTAATTTTATTTTTATTTAATATAATAAATATATTAAAAATCTCAGTAATTGAAATTAAAATTCATGACAAAAAAAAGCATTTTATTTTTTTTTCTGAAGTATTATGTACTATCTTTATTATAGGATATTTTTTTATAAATAATTGTATATTATCATCATATTTAATGGATCATTTTATAATATTAATTTTTCATATTATAATTGTTTTGTATTTTTTTTTAGAATTATTTCTTTTTTTAAAGAAAAAAGAAGTATATGAAGGAAAATTGATAAATTTATTTTTTAGTATTTTACTTTGTTTAATCCCATTTATCAATCTTATTATTATAAAATATGAAAAAAAAAAGAACAAAGTAGCATTACATCATATAGAAGAAATTATCAATTTCACTGAAATTAATAAAAAAAAAGCAATTCATAATCTTAAAATTAATTTTGATATTGATGAAAAAATGAAATCTAAATTAGGGAAAAAAGAAAAAAATTTTGAATTAATTGAAGAAAAAGTATAAAATAAAAGCAATATATATTAATATAAATAAGTATAATAATATATCAATTGTATTATTTTTTTTTAAATAATATTTAAATAGTTTTTATTTATTTATTTATGTCAGAAGAAAAACAAAAATATATTAGAACAATAACAGGTAAAATAACAAAAGAGGAAATTTTAAAAAAAATAAAAGAAAATAATTCAATCTCAAAAAAAAATTTTCCAAAAATAACAACATTACCATTTGAACATATAATCCAAAATTTATGTAATTATTTAAATCAAATTCCTAATATTGAACCAAAAGAAAATATAACATTATCAAATTATTCAAATATAATATCACATCCATTTTCAATTTTTCAAAATTTATATTTAGATGCCGATGTTGCATTAGCATCAAATGAATTAAATTATTTAAAACAATTTAATACTAATTTAATATGTGATGTTACAAATGTTACTAATGGTCAAAATAAAGAAAAATTAAAAGAAATTAGTAATTTATCAAATATTCAAATTTGTTTTGGTTATTCAATTGATATTGAAAAAATTAGAGATTTAAAAAAATATTCTAATGATATTCAATATGAAATTGTTTATGGATTTGATAATTTAGTTCCTTCATTTATTGGAGAAGAAATAATTAAAGAAAAATTTCCTTTTAATGAATATGAAGAAAAAGTTTATGATATGGTTTTAAATGATATAGTTAATAAATATGATATTCCTATTTTTTTTAAATTAAATGGTAAACAAAAATTGTTTGAAACTAACAATTTTTTAGCTTGGATTAAAAATAAAAAAATTGTGAATAAAAAAAAAATTATTTTTTCAATATCAATAAGTGATAATGATGAAAATCAATTAGAAAATATTAAAAAATTATGTAAAGATATAGTTGAGAATGATTATAGTTTAATTTTATCAATATATGATTGTGATGTTTTAAAAAATAAAAGTGAAGAAAAAATTGATTTATATTTTAATAAAATAAAAGCCAAATTTATAAATTCATTTTTATTAGAAAATAAAAAATATATTTCAAATATTATGTTATCAAATAATATAAATTTCAAAATTCAATTAAAATATTTTGGAGGATTTGGTTATATTAATTTATTTGAAAATTATTTTGATATTATAACAAATAATTTAAATCAAGAAGAAATTAATTCTATTTTTTATCTAAATTTACTTAATATTTTAGAATATTGGAAAGAATTAGAAAAATATAAAAAAAAAATTAAAATGATAAAATGTGAAAATTGTGGAAAAGAAATGGAAGAAGAAGATCCTGATATTTTTAGAAAATTTGATAAAAATTTTTGTAGTTTTTCATGTCTTAAAAAATATTTATCAGTAAATTCTACTAAATAAACAACTTTAAATTTAAATTAATTGAAATAATAAAATTTTTAAATAAAATAATACAATTCAAAATTTTTTAATATAAACAATAAAAAAATAAAATGAATAATGAACAAAATTATTTAGAAAAATTAAAATTTGCAAATTATAATTTAATGTATAGTTTATTTTACAAAAATAATCCTCCTCTAAAAGTAGAATTAATATTAGGAGTTATTCAAATTTTACAATTTAATGCATTTTCATTTTCATCATTAGTAAGAATAAAAATAAAAATAAAATTGATAGTTTCAAAAATATTGGGGTAATTCTAAATTTGAATATTTAATAGCAGAATTTGTTGAATATCTTTCTTTTTATAGTTATGGTTTTTATAATCCTAATTTTTTTCTTTTCTTTACAATTATTACTTTTTTTACAATTGGTATTTTTTTTTTATTATTTATTATATTATTTATTCATTCATATAAAAAAAAACAATTTAAAAATAGAAAACTTGAAACTTGTATTCTTTCAAATATGATGGTAATAATTTATAATTTATTTTATTTACCTTTTATATCTACTATGTTATCTTATATATTTTGTGATAAAAGTTATAGTTTTTTTTCTGATGATAATTTTTGTTGGAGTACTAAACATTATATTTATTTTTTTTTATCGATATTTTTTTTTATTATTCTTTTTTTTATATGTTTAGATTTTATCTCTTTTGGTTTTTCAAAAAATGAAAATATTTCATGTTCTCTTAGTAAATTTGTAATTAAAAATGGATGTTTACATTTTTATATTGTTCGAACTCTTATTGTTACGTTATTTTTTATAAAATTAAAATATAATTTAGGAGATATTTATTTTGGAATTCTCTTTGTTACAAGTTTATATAACACATGTTGCTTTTTCATTGAACATATTTATCAAAATCAAAAAAATTTAAATGGGATTTTTTTTTTTTACTTATCTTTAATTAATTGTTTTGCATCTTTCTTACTTTTTTTAGGTGTATTATTTAAAAAAAAAAATATAAAAGGATTAGATTGTATTTTTGTATTATTGTTTATATTATTAACATTATATTTATTTTTTGAAAAAAAACAAAATATGAAAATATCATTTGATAATTTATCTTTTAAAAATGATTTAGAAATATTTAATCAATTAAGATTAATGTTATTAACTTTTGATAATATTGCAACAGATAGAGAAAATCTTTTTGATTTATTTAGTTTTTTTTTTTCAAAATATGAATTTTTACAAAAAAATAACATAATACATTATAAAACAGATATAACTGCCCAACAAAAAGATTTTTTAATTCTGAAATATTTTGATTCAACTTTTAAATATTTCTTAAATAGATTTCCACAAAGTGTAATATTAAAAATTACTTATTCAATTTTTTTAGGTGATTATTTAAAAAGATTTGATAAAAGTTATATTATTTTATCTGAATTATTCTCATATTCATTTAATTTAAATTTTTCACAAGAATTTTTTGTATATCGATTAATGAGAAAAATTGAAGAAAAAAGTTTTGATTATGGGTTTGATGAAACAAAAATATCTTTAAAATATCAATGTAATAAATTAATAGATTTAATATCAAATGTTTCAATTATTTATATAAAATTTTGGAATTTAATTTTAAATAGTTCTGAAAATGAAGATATAAATAAATTAAATGAATTAGGTGAAGAAATTTATATTTTATCCTCTGCAATAGAACAAAAAATTAATTTATTTATAAATTTAAAATTTGAATATGCAAATATATTTTTATTATATGGTTATTATATAAGAGATATTTTAAATGATCCTGAATTATCAAATAAATATTTTTTAAATATAAATGAAATGTCTGATGATTTTAATAATAGTAATTTATTTGAAATAAATTCATTAGTATCTTCATCTGATAATCAATTTATGATTATTTCAGGAAAATATGATAATTTTGGAACAATTTTAAAAATATCACTTGGAGTTTGTAATTTATTAGGATATAGTTTAGAAGAATTAAAAAATAAAAATATGAAATTATTATTACCTGATTTTTTAGCTGATAAACATGAAAATTATTTAAAAAAAAAATTAAAAAAAAATCAAATTTATTATGATGCTGATAATTTATTAAAAAACCATTTATTTTTCATGAAATCAAGTTCAAAATATATTGTACCAGTTCCAATTGATGTTGGTCCAATATATGATGAAGATTATAATCTTTTATTATTTGGTAGAATTAATTTTGAAACTGAATTAAGAAATCAAAATTTTATTATAAATTATTGTCATATTCTCACAAATGAATTTTTAATTATTCAAAGTTTTTCTTCAAATTCTCTTCAAATATTAGATATGTCAACAAAATCAATGGGTAATTCAATAGATATTACACAATGGATTAAAGAATTTAAAGAAATAATATTAAGGAAAGTAAGTAAAAATAATAATAGAAATATAAATCAATTAAAAATTAAAATTTTAAAAAAATTTTATTTAGAAGGAAAAAAAAATGAAATTACATGGAAAAATGAGAAAAAATATATAGTAACATGTGAAGAATTAAAATTTGGTAAAACTACAGTTGCATATTTATTTCATTTTTGTCATAGAAACTTATTTGAAACTCAAGAAACAGAAATTACAAAAAGACAAGTATTAAGAGCATTATCATCAACAATAAATGAATTAGATATTCATCAAAATGAAAATTCAAATGAATTTCCAAGAATAAATAAAAATTATATTCCTCAAGGAAATATTATTGATATTGATTTAGAAAATGCAAAATATTTATTTCAAAGTAAAAATACAAATCATGAAAAAAAAGAAAATATTGGTGATTTTTTTAATAGAAAATATACTATTAAATCTCCTTCAAATATTAGAAGTTATGAAGTTAATTCTTCATCTTCTGATTATTCAAATAAAGATTCAGAGAATAATTCATATTCTAATTCAGATACTTATAGTTCTTATACTCAATCTGGAGATTCTAATTCTTTTTCTTCAGAACATTCAAATAAAAAAAAAATTAATGAAATTGAAGATGATAGTTTTTCTGAAGATATTTTAAATATTGATAAATTACTTTCAAAATGTTATAAAGTTGATCTTAATAAAATTTATTTTTCAATATATAATTTTTCTAAAAATATTATTGAAGAGGTTAATTTGATATATAAAATTGGAAAATTTGAAGATGTTTTAAGAGGAGAATCAAAAAAGTCAATTTTTTTAAGACATTCAAATGAAAAAATGTTTAAAACAAAAGGAGTATTTACTAAAGAACAAAAAATTCAAATTGGAAAAAGATTAATCATACCAGAAATATCAAAAATGAATAAAAGAAATTTAAATAAAAATTTAGAATATATAAATGAAAGAATTTCTTCAAAATTAATAAACAATTCAATTTTAATAGCAATACTTTGGAATTTAATTTTTATTTTTATAATATTTTCTTTTTCTTCATCCCTTTTTTCTTTCAGTCAAACAACAAGAAAAAATTTATTGTCATTAACAAAAATAAAACAATATCTAAGTGATTTAATGGAAAATATATATCAAGCATTTGCATTTTCTTTTCAAATTGTTTTACTAAAACATGAAGGTTATACTAATTTCGATATTTCTAGAGAATTATATATAACAGTATGTAAATATTCATTACTTTATATTTATAATGAATTAACAGATTTATCTTATTTATTAAATACAGATGATATATATATATCACCATCTTCAAAAAAAAAAATAAATTCTTATGTTATTAAATCATATTTTATATCATCTTCTTTAAAAATAATTGAATTAGATACATCAATAATGAATTTAATTAGAGAATATTCATATTCTGTTTATCAATTAGCCACTGCTGATTTGGAAAATCTTACTTTTCTGAATATTAATTATTATTTTATTTTTTATAATACTGATATTCTAGTAGGAAATAATATTACATCATATATTGAAATTTATAATGATGAATATAATAATCAAAAAAAAAAAAGTAATATTTCTCTTTG
>Ga0256407_10004661_pt1 | contig 22665 bp, 19 predicted proteins | sample RumenRJG_04DNA_FD_193489 | JGI IMG/M metagenome (GOLD analysis project Ga0256407, IMG submission 193489) | Bovine rumen microbial communities from Lethbridge, Alberta, Canada - RJG_04 | ecosystem: Host-associated > Mammals > Digestive system > Stomach > Rumen | place: Canada: Alberta... | reverse complement strand
TTTTCGTTTTATTTTTTTTTAATGTTTATTTTTGTTTTTTTTTATGTTAGTTTTTTTTTTTTTTTTTTTTGAAAATTTTTTATTATTGTATTATATTATTATTATATAGTTTGTTTTTTTAAATATCTTTTTTTCAATTATGTTTTATAATATTTATATTTTATTATAAATTAATTTCACTTGAAAAAAAATATTTTTTAAAAAATAACTATATAATAAATTTACTTTTTTTCTAAAGTAAAATCCAAACTATTTTATTTAAATAATTTAAAAAAAAATATTTTTTAAAATAAAAAAATGAATTCAACAACACAAAACAAAATGGAAACATTTTACTCTCCATATGGTTATATTCAAATTAAAAAAGAAGAATATGAATCATCAAGTCAAATAATATCATTTATAAAAAAATCAATATTAACAGGTTCAATAAAAGTAAAATAATAATATAATATAAAATAAAATTTTAGAAATCTCAATTAACAAAAAAAATAACAGTTTACTTAAAAACATTTTATGGTCAAAGAAAAAAATATCCTTTAATAGTATCAATAGACGAACAATTAATTGAATTAATTTATCATTTAATCTCAGCAGAAATGAATCAAAATCCAAATGAAATTTTTAATATTAATTCACAATATAGATTAATTTCTTCAATTTCATCTTTAAGAGAATTATGTTTATATAAAACATTTGAAGAAGAAAATATAAAAGATAATGAAATATTATTAATATTAAAACCAGAGACAATAAAATTTTCTCTAAATTTAAAAACTCCACATATTGAATTAGAAAATAAAAAAAAAACTGCAATTAAATATGATATTGATGATAAAGAATTTTGTTTAACTGAACCTGGAATTAAATATGGAAAAAGATATATTGAATTTATTTTAGAAAGTGAACCTTTTGAGAAAAATATAATGATTGGTATTAGTTTATATAGAAATAATTTTAGATTTAATGAAAGTAAAGATTTTTATGGTTTAATTTTATCTGAAAAACAAAAAGTTTATAATTTAAATGGGAAAATGAAAACAGAAAGTTTTGATATTAATACTAAAATTGGTGATAAAATTGGTTTATTATTAGAGTTATCTTTTAATGAGAGAATATTAACTTATTATATTAATAAAAATTTTGCTGGGGTTGCTTTTAGAAATTTACCTCATGAAAAGTTTTATGCTTGTGTTTGTTTAGGTTTTCCTGGAACTAAAATTAAAATTGATAGTAAAATTGATTTTCCAGATAATTAATATTTATTTTTTATATTATATTTCATATGATTAAATATATAACAATTTAAATATACCTTATTTTAATTTAAAAAAAAAAGTAATTTAAATTAATATATGTTCTTATTTTTTTTAAATTTAAATTTCTTTTATGAAATATAAAATAAAATAATAAAAATTTAATTCAATAAAAACAAAATTTAAATTTTTAAAAAAAATAATAATTATTTGATAGCAAAATTAAAAAAATAATGAGTGAAAACGATTTACAATTGGAAGATGAAAATACCATTTTAAAAAAATATGAACTAAAAGAGCAAATAGGAGAAGGGACATTTAGTATAGTAAGATTAGGAATAAACAATGAAACAAAAGAAAAAGTAGCAATTAAAATATTAGAAAAAAGTAAAATATATAGAAAAGATGATCTTGAGCGCATAGAAAGAGAAATAAAAATATTAAAAAATTTCAATCATTTAAATATAATAAAAATAATAGAAATATTAGAAAGTAAAAAAAACCATTATTTCATAATGGAATATTGTGAAAATGGAGAATTATTTAATCACATAGTTGAAATGGAAAAATTAAGTGATAAAGAATCAAGTTATTATTATTATCAATTAATAAATGGATTAGAATATATTCATTCAAAAGGAATAGTTCATAGAGATTTAAAACCAGAAAATTTATTATTAGGAAAAGGTAATATTTTAAAAATAATTGATTTTGGTTTATCTAATTTTTATAATGGATTTAATTTATTAGAAACTCCTTGTGGAAGTCCTTGTTATGCTTCTCCTGAAATGGTCTCTGGGAATAAATATAATGGATTTAAAATTGATATTTGGAGTACTGGAATTATTTTATATGCTATGTTATGTGGTTATTTACCTTTTGAAGATGATAATAATGATATTTTATTTAAAAAAATTTTAGATTGTAAATTAGAATATCCTTATTTTTTAAGTGAAGATTCTATTGATTTAATGAATAGAATTTTAGTCACTCAACCTGAGAAAAGAATCGTTATTTGTGATATTAAAAAACACCCTTTTTATATACAAGGAAAAGATATTTTTGAACAAATTCATCCTGAATTGATTGAATGTAAGGAAAAAAATCTTAAAGATAATTTTAGTTATTTAAGTGATAAAGGATATTATAATAATGAAGAAAAAAATGGTATTTATACTAAAATTAAAAATAATATTAAAGAAATTCCTTATAGAAATAAAAATAATAAAAATAATAAAGAAATTTTAATTAAAACTGATAATGATATTAATAATAATAATAATATTAATAATAATCCTGTTATTAAATTTCATATTAATAATACAAATCCAAATAAATCAAAATTGGATAATTTAAAAGATTTAAAAGAATTTATTATGTCTTTTTCAAATAGAATTCAATTTAATAAAAATTCATTAAGAACTACAATTGGTCAAATTAAAAAGAATAATAAAAGAAATAAAAATTTATATATTAAAGAATCACTATCTGAAGGATATAAGAAAATATCAAAAAGAATTAATACAGAACATGATTTTATGGATAAAGAATTAAATAATAAAATTTTATTTAATAATATTTCTTCTAAAAAACAATCATTTTCTATTAATCAATATAATACAAATAGAAAAAGAGGAAAAAGTGAAAATCAAATAATTACAAAACATAATAGAAATAGAACTCAAAGAACAAATTATGAATTATTTAATTTTGATTCTCAAAAAAAAATAAAAAATTCAAAAAATAAAAATAATATATCAAATAGTATTAATGGTTCAAAACATTCAAATTATTTAAAAACTGAAAACCCAAATGAAAAAAAATATATTCAAAATAAAGTTTTAAAAAAGCCTGTTACACAAATAAATGATTATCATAGATATTCAAAAAAACAAAATTCACTTAATTTAGAAGTTAAAAGAATAATTCATTCAAATCATAATAAAAATGGTAATCATATTTCAATAACTAATAGAAAAATAAATGATTTATTAAAAAATAATTCAAAACCATTTATTAATATTTCAGATGTAAAATTAAAAAAAAATAATTTAATTTCAAATGATTTTATATATGAAAATAAATCAGGATTAAATTATAAAAATAATAAAAATCAAGCTAAATCAGTTAAATCAATTATAAAAAAATTAAATGAAAAAAAAATATATTCAATAATGAATACTTTAAGTAATAGAAATAATGATATCAAAAATCCAAATTCATATATTAATTTTTTATCAGGAAATAAAAAAAAACCAATTTATATTAAAACTGAAGTTTTTGACATAAATAAAAAAAATGATAAAAAAAAACCTCAAAAAGAAATAATATTAAATTCAAATAATATAAGAAGAACAAATTCAAACAATTAAAAAAAAAAATATAAATTAAATAAAATACATTATAAAATTTTTTAAAAAAGTTTAATTAACATTTCTTCTATTAAAATTTTTTTTTAAAAAAAATAAAAATATTAAAAAAAAATAATGTCTCAAAATCAAAGTTTACAGGATTACTTAAATCAAAATTATCCTCAAAACAATGAAAATCAACAACAACAAAATTATCAAAATTACTCATCTGAAATACCATCATCACAAGTACAATCAATTCCTCCTCAAAATTTTTCTCAAAATCCTCAAATTCAAAATCCTCAAATTCAAAATAATAATCCTTTTTTAAAACAACCACAAACTTTTATGGAAAAAGTAAATTCAACTGCTTCAGAAGTTTTTGATTTTTTAAAAAGTAAAACTGAAAATATTTCAATACCAAAAAATCCACTTATAAAAATTGATTATTCTCAAAATTTAATTCCAATAAATGAAAAAAATTTTGAAGAAGATATTAAAAAAGATATTTTTGAAATTAATTGTTTAAAAATAGAAAAAGGAAAATTAAATGAATTAACAATAATTTCTTTAATTCAAAATCCAAGAGTAATAAATGATTCAATTTTTAAAACAAATTATGTTTTATATGAAATAATTACTCAACAAATGAATTGGTGTGTTACAAGAAGATATTCTGATTTTTTATGGTTAAGAGAAACTTTACAATCTTCTTTTCCAGGTGAATTAATTCCAGTTTTACCAAAAAAAAAAATTGGAAATAGAAGATTTGATAAAGATTTTATTGAAAAAAGAAGTAAGGGATTACAAAATTTTTTAAATAATGTTTTATTAAATGAAAAATTAAAATCTAGTGAAAATGTTTTAACTTTTTTAAGTTGTGTTGATAGAAATTATTTTGAACAACAAAAAAAATTGTTTAATCCTAATATTTTAAAACCACCTTTTATAAATCAAATAAAAACTTTTGAAGGGAAAATTAAATTAGTTAATTTTGAAAATATTCAAAATTCAAATACAAATAATCATTTTGGGAATATAAATAATTTTTTAAAATGTCAAAATGAAACTTTACAAATTATAAAAAAGAATTTAAAACAATTTTATATGAATGTATCAACTGCATGTATAAATTTAGATGAAGTTGAAAAAGGATTTAAAAAATTAAATGAAATATCAATTAAAGTAAAATTATCTAATAAAATTTGTAATGTATATGAACAATATGAAATTTTTTTTAAAAATTGGAAAAGATTACAAATTAATCAAACTTGTGTTATTAAAGATGTTGTTAATGGATTTTTTAAAGATGTTAAAGGGAAATGTCAAAGTCTTTCTGATTTAATTTCTATTCAAGAAAATATGAAAGAAGATTATTTAATTAGAACTAATAAATTAAATTTAAAAAAAGAAAGTTTATGGAATCAAATGGATGTTAAAAAATGGGAATTAAATCAAATGGAAAATATTGATATGACTCTTATGTATAGAGATAAAAATTATGCTATGGGAAAAATGTGTTATAAAGAAACTAATGATTTAAAAAATATTAAAGGGTTTATTCAGTTTTATTTTTATCAGAATTTTGTTAATTTCAAAAAGTTATTTGAAGAGTTTGAAAAAAGTTATATTGATAATTTACAAGATTTTTGTGATCAAATTCAACCTAATATCACTGATGCTGTAACAGTTTGGTCACATTTATCCAGTAATATAAGAATAGAATAATCAATATTTTTAAATAATATATTTTATTTGAGAAAAAAATAATATAATAATAATTTAAATTAATTTTTTTTAAATCTTGGAAATTTATATTATATATAAAAAATATATAATATATACATATATTATAAAATAAATATATATTAAATACAAACAAATAATGTATAATTAATAAATTGATTTAGTTACAAAATAAACATAAGTAATCTACATACTTTAAAAATAATCATTAAATAATATATAAAATTTGAATCAATTATACTATAAAAAACAAAATAAAATAAATATATTTTTTAATATAAAATAAAAAAACTGATAATATTAATTAAGTAAAGATTCAACCACATTATTCAAAATAAATATAAATTTATTAATTGAAAATGCTAACAAACAAAAATTTATTGCCTCCATTATCATTAGACCAAAAAATAGACTTATCTAATCACAAATATCTTATAAAAAACATTATATATATATCAAATCTTACAAATGATTTATATAATAAAGATATTCTTTATCAAAAAAAATTCTTTGGTCAATATGGTCACATTGGCCAAATATTTTTTGATAAAAATAACCAAAAACAAAATAGCGTAATCATAAAATTTGATACTGTAAATCAAGCAGCTTTGGCAATTTTATCTCTTAATAATTTTAAATTAAATAAAGATCATTATATTAATATAAAGTATTACATTACAAAATATTGTAATTCTTTTTTAAATAATAAAGAATGCTTAAATCAAAATTGTTTATTATTACATAATACAATAATTAATGATTATCATTTTTATAAAATTGAAAATTTAAATGAATTTAATAGTTTTCAATTTGCTTTGACTTTATTAAATATTCCAAATGAAGTTTTTAAGATTTTTAAATTGGGGTTCATAGGAGAAAATTATTATCAAAAAAATAATAAATTTCCAAAATTAACTATTAAGAAATTAAAAAATCAAGAATATATTAAAAAAATTTATCCAATTGCTTTACAAGAATATAAAAATAAAGAAAAAAATAAATATGATTCAAATGAAAATGCAAAATTATCATCTGAAGATGATTCAACTACAAATGATTCTTCAAAGAATAAAAATTATTATTCTTTTTTAAAAAAAACAAGAAGAAATAAATCAAGATTTGATTTTGTAAATAATAATAAAAATAATAATTTTTCAGTAGTGATTCCAGAATTTGTTCTGGATTTCTTAGATAAATCTATTTTATCAAATTTAAATTCATTAATTAAAAATGATAATGAGGTTTATTCAAAAATAAATTATAACGATTCTTGGATTAATATTTTGTTTGGCACTGGTAAATATAATTAAATGATTTATCGAATGTATATGATTGAAATAATTAATTAATTAAATATTATTTTTAATTTAAAACAGGAATAAGTAGAATCTAATTTTGTAATTGTGTTATTTTAGTTCATTGAAAAAATATTAGATTTTTTACTTACTTAGCTTTTATGTAAATGTCATTTAGGATTTTTTAAATGTTATACTTTTGTTTTTGAATGATTTTAATATATATATATAATTAATAATCAGTATAATTAATAACTATTACAAATACAAAGTTAATTATATATAAATTTTTATAATTAAAACAATTTATTTTTGATAATTTTTATTTTAAAAAAGAATCTTTTAATTCAGAAAATATTTTCCTAATATCTTTTTCAAGTTCTTTTTCTACAGTCTTACAAATATTATTTAAATGAGTTCTAGAAGAACCACTTTCATAATCGAATTCAAAATGTTCATCTTCATCTTCATTATTCATTTCTTTAATAGTAACAGTAGTACTTTTTCCTTTATCTTCATTCAATCCAATTAATTTAACTTGAATTTCACAATCATAAATAAATTTTATTTTTCCTCTTGAAAAAACAAAATAAGTCTAAAAAAAAAAAATTAAAAAAATAAAAAATTTTACATCTCCAGAATAAGAACTAAACTCATCTAAATAAAAAGCATCTTTATAATTTTTTTTATTATTTTTAATATATTCATTGAAAAAATCTTCAAGTTGTTTTTTAGTAACTTTTTTTTCTTCCCAAGTTCCTGCTTTATTCCAAGCACTTCCAATTTTATTTGGATTTTCATCTAATTTTTGATTTGTTTGTTGAGGTGCAAATCCTTTATGATCTGCATTTATATCACTTTCTCTTTTCCAATATGTATATGATGGTTTTTCTATTTCTTCTTCATTATCTTTTGTATCTTTCTTTTCTTTATCTTTATCCATTTTTAAAATAAAATAATTTATTTTTATTATCAATTTTTAAATATTTTTCATTCAAAAAAATAATTATTTTTAATTTGAAAAAAATTTTTTTTTCTTTAAAAAAATGGGTTTAAATTGTAGTAAATGTAATCATATTTGTGATATGGAATCACAAAATGAATTTCAATCACGTCAAAAATTAAATCAAGCATTAAAATCATCAACATCACAATATCAAACTCAAATCAATTCTCCAAATTCAAAATTAATAAACCCATCTCATATTTACCTTCAAAAAATCATATTCCTCCAAAAAAAAATTAGAAACTACCTTCAAAATAAAAAAAAAACAATAATCCGAAATCCATTATCATCTTCAATAAACCATTTATTATTTTCTCAAAAAAATAAAAATGAAAAAAATGAAAAAAATGAAAATAAAAATATAAAAAATTCAATAATAACAGTATCAAATTATCAAATAAATGAATACATAACATACTCTGGTGAAATGTTAAATAATATTCAACATGGTCAAGGTATTCAAACATGGAAAGATGGAGCAAGATATGAAGGATCATGGATAAATGGTAAAGCAAATGGATATGGAATTTTTTATCATACAGATGGTGATATTTATAAAGGTTATTGGAAAGATGATAAAGCAAATGGTGAAGGTACCTATATTGCAAATAATGGTGTTGAATATACTGGAAATTGGGTTAATGATTATCAAGAAGGTTATGGTATTGAAATATGGAAAGATGGTTCAATTTATAAAGGAAATTATAAAAAAGGAAAAAAATTTGGATATGGAGAATATATATGGAATGATGGAAGTAAATATTGTGGGAATTGGATTGATAATAATCATGATGGATATGGTTGTTATTTTTGGACTGATGGGAAAAAATATTTTGGTTTTTTTCATAATAATAATTTAGAAGGAGAAGGACATTATATTTGGCCTGATGGAAGAGAGTATGTTGGTTTTTTTCATAAAGGAAAAAGAAATGGTATTGGGAAATATAATTGGCCTGATGGGAGAATTTATATTGGGTTTTGGAAAGATGGGAAACAACATGGGTTAGGAATGTATATTAATGAAGCTAGGAGGAAACTTTTTGGTAATTGGGTTAATGGGAAAAGGAATGTTTGGTTAAGTGAAAGTGATGTTAAGGATTTAGAAAATAATAATAATGAGATGTATTATAAAATTGTTAATTTTAATTGGGAGGAATTTGAGAAGAAATTCAATTATAAAAATGAATGTGAAAGGTAAATGTTTTTTTTATTGTAATTTATTTTTTTTTTTAATATATATTATATTAGATTATTTTTTTATAATTTATATTGAAAAATGGATTTTGAATTTAAGAGAACACATCCTTTAAGTGAGAGAAAAAAAGAATGTGAAAAAGTAAGAAAGTCATTTCCAGATAAAATACCAGTAATATGTGAAAAAGATCCAAAATGTAATTTAGAGGGTAATATTGATAAAACAAAATATTTAATACCTGGAGATTTAACAGTTTCTCAATTTGGTTTTATGATTCGGCAAAGAACATTTTTAGAAAAGGAACAATCATTATTTATTTTATTTCAAGGAAATAAAAATCCTCCTCTTGATTGTTTTATGGATGAAATATATGAAAAATATAAAGATCCAGAAGATGGTTTTTTATATGCTACATATTCAAGTGAATTAGTCTGGGGAAATTAATTATTTTATATATATATATATGAAAATTAAATTTTAAATTAAAAAAATATTATTTATCATAATTCAATTCTTCGTTTTTATTTCCAATAAACAATTCTAAATATAAACTTTCAATTCTTTCCTGATACCATTTACTTTCAACTTCAAAAATTCCAGCAAAATTTTTATCAAGTGATTCTTTAATTTTTTTAAATCTATCATAAATTAATTTATCATTTTCAACTCTACCATTATCATCTAATCTATTAAATTTCCTAGAAATATTAGTAAAAATTTTTCTTAAACAACAAGGACAAATTTCCATAGGTCTTCCATCGAATTCTTCCATAGATCCAAAACCATTCATTAAACATTTAAAAAAAATACAATTTTTCAAACCAAACATATGACCAATATTTTTAAGAACTAATTTAGCACTTCTTTTCAAAAGTGAAAAATACATTTTAATATGCATATCATCATCATCAGGTGGATTATTAACAACATACAAAGGATCAAATCTACAAATTGAACAAATAGAAACCCAATATTTAAAACTATTTAATTCATAACAAAAATCATTTTTATAAGGAGGAGGATAATAAATCCATTTTCTAGGTTTAATAACTCTAACATCATTATATAAATCAATATCAGTTAAGCAAACAAGACAATAACCATCATCTGGCATTTCATTAAATAATTTTTCAATAATTGTATTTGCATTTAATTGATATGAACCATCTTCATAATTTCTATATTCAACACCACTTAAATCAATATTAATATTTAATAATTTTACTATCATATCATAATAATAATCTTGAGCTAAAATTATCATTGCAGTTAAGAAACTTTGATCAAATGCTGGATTTATATTAAATGATAAAGGTGCGATATAAATTACTTTTTTTTTCCTTGTTATTTCATGGAAACCAAAACGAGAATATTCACGAAATGTTTGACCATATTCTTTATGGTTCATTAACCAATCATTTGGACCTGGAGCTTTCATTGGTTTGTAAAATTTTGTATATTCGTGAGATATTGATTTTGAAAATAATGTTGTTTCACCACTACAGTCAAATGATTCTTTTCTTTGTTGAGGGGTTGGTACTTGAAAATGATATAATCCATATTCGGGACCATGGACTTTTTGAAATTTATTCCATTTCATGTATTCATATGTTCGAATTGTATCTTCTTCTTTGTTTTCTTCTTTTTTTTTCTTTTTTGATTTTTCCATTTTTTGTTTTTTTTAAGAGAATTTTTTTTCTTTTAATTAATAACAATAAAACTTTTTTTATTAATTTAAAATTAATATGAAAGAAATTATTTCTATTCATATTGGACAAACTGGAATTCAAATGAGTTCTCCTATATGGGAACTTTTTTGTCTTGAACATAATATATCACTTTCAGGAGAAAAAATAAAAGAAAATGAAATAGAAAATGATATTAATAATAAAATAGAAAATAATTATAATGATTCATACCCATCAATTTTTTATTATGAAAATTCAAAAGGTGGATTTTCTCCAAGAGCACTTTTTTTAGATACTGAACCAGATATAATAAACAAAATAAAGAAAAGTAAATATAAAGATCTTTATTTACAAAATTCATATTATTATGGTAAAGAAGATTCATCATCAATTTTTGCAAGAGGACAACATTTATATAAAAATTTAAAAAATGATTTTGAAGATGGATTAAGAAAAATGATAGAACCATGTGATAAAATACAAGGAATATTAATTTATCATTCACTCGGAGGTGGAACTGGATCTGGAATTACTTCAAATTTAATTAAATTTTTATATGAAACTTATCCTAAAATTACTACAGTAAATTTTTCAATTTTTCCTTCTATTGATAATAATGATTCAATTACTGAAATTTATAATACTGTTTTATCAATGCCAAATTTAATTGAATATAATAATCTTTGTTTTATGTTATTTAATGAACTTTTATTTAAAATATGCCAGAAATTTTTAAATATTGAATATCCTACTTTTGATGATATTAATTTAATTATTGCTTATTTAGTTTCTAATATAACTTCAACTATAAGATTTAATAATCAATTTTATACAAATTTAAATAAATTAACTAGTAATTTAACTTCTTATCCTAGACAACATTTTATTCTTTCATCTTTAGCCCCTTTAATTCCCAAAGAAAAAGAATATTTAGAAAATTATTCTGTTGATAGAATTACAAATTTAGCTTTTCAAAATGATTATCAAATGTCAAATTTTTATAAAAATTTCCATAAATGTCATTCAATTTATTTAATTTATAAAGGTGATGTTGTAAAAAACGATATTATTAATTCTATTAAATCATTAAAAGAAAAAAAAATAATTAAATTAAAATTTAAATATAATCCTCCAAATTTATTTAATATTAATTATATAAATCAACCAATTAAAATTATTAATAATAATATACTTGGAAAAGTTTTCAGAAATGTTTCTTTATTATATAATTCTGATATTATAGGTGAAATTATCACAAATAAATTTTCATGTAATTTTGATTTATCATATCATAAAAGAAGTTTTGTTTATTTTTATCAAAAATATGGAATAGATGAAAATATTTTTACTGAAGCAAGAGAAGAAATTGCAGCATTTGAAAAAGATTATGATGAAATTATTGGTGAATCATATGAAGAAAGTGAAATTTTATCTGATTTATTAGAGCTCTAGTGTCTGTATATATTTATAATAATTAATGTATTTTTTTATATTTATTTTATAATTTTCTTAAAAAAATATAAATAAATTAATTTAAATAAAATTAATACATTGGATATTCGAAAGGAGCCCCAACATAATTTCTTTCTCTAATTGTTTTTAAATTAATCATATATGCATTTGGGTCATATTTTTCTCCAAAATATTTTGGATTTCTATTATTAATTTTTGATATTATTTTATGACTATCTGCAATTTTTCTTATATCTGGTAAATGATATTTATTTAAATAATTTTTATCTATTTGATTTAATAATATTGATTTTAAATTTTTATTTTCTTTTTTTATTATATTTTCTTTTTCATTATCTGAATTTGAATCATCAATTCCAACTGAATTATTTAATTTTGTTATATATATTTCATTTATATTTTTTATTTCTTTTTTATCATTTTTATTTGGACTTAATGAACTTTTTCTAGAATTAACTTGATTTTTATAATCAGAAACATTATCAATATTATTTTTTAAATAAGATAATGAAATATTACAAATATCAGATAATTTATTTCTTTTAAATGTTTGATTATACCCAAAAATATCAAAAAAATTCATTTTTCTATGAAAATTTTGAAAATATATATTTGGTTTATATATAATAGGAATATTATTATTATTATTTAGATTATATTTATTCATTTTATTAATTGACATATTTTTAACCGAAAAACTTTTTTTTAGAATATTATTATTGATTTTATTAATATTATTCATATATAATTTATTTTTAAATATTTCATTTTCTTGATATTTCTTATTTAAATCACTATCATTTTTTATTTTTATAACTTTATTCTTTGTTTTTGGAGTTTCTTCTTTAATAATTTCACTTTTATTTAAATTATTATGAATAGAAAATGATTTACTTACTTTTTTTTTTTGATTTTCATTATCTGTTATTAAATCTGATTTATTAGGAATAATTATATTTTTTAACAATATTCTTCTATTTTTCATTGGTAAAAATGAATTAACATAAGATTGTTTAGAATATAAATATTTTTTTAAACCATTTTCATCTAAAGAATAAAAGTTAAATCCTCTATATTTTATATCAGGCTCATCTTTATAAGAATAATTATTTATATCATACATTATTTATAATAATTATTTTTTAATTAAATCATAAAATAATTAAAAATAATCATTTTTTAAATAAAAAACTAATTTAATATATTTTAATTTTTTTTTTATTTTATATTTTAATCAATTATATTTATTTAAGTTATATTTTAAAAAACCTAAATAAAAAAAATATTTAAAGAGTTGTACTTCCAGATTGCCAAACAAGAACATTTAATTCACCAACTTTAAATAAACCATATCTTCTACTTTTATGAACAACAATAGTAGAAAAATCAGTTCCAATTATTACATTCCATTTACCTTCTTCTTTTTCTAATAATTTTGCTTTAATAAATTCACACATTCTACTCGGAGTTTTTTCATCATCAAAAGCTCTTTTAATTACATCTTTCATTGCAATTTTCATTGTATCATCAACATCAAGAATTAATTCTTGTGGTATTTCTATTACTTGTGCTTCAGGTTGTGGTTTTTGTTCTTCCATATTTTTATTTTTAATTATTAAAAATTAAATTTTTTAATTTTTTTTTATTTAAAATATTATTTTATTATTAGAAATGTTTTCACAAAAACAAAAAGGAATTTGTACTGTAATTGCAGCAATATGTCTACATATAGTAAAAATAATATAAAAAAAATATTTTTTTAAAATTTATTTTTTTTAGATATTAGGAAATATTTATACTTGGTCAAATATTAATCATTATTTAGTTTCTTATTCACATATTGATAATAATAATATTGAAATTGTTGATGGTTATTTTATTGTTCCAAATGCTATTTTAGCTGATACTTGTTTTATTATTGTAAGTGGATATTTAGAAAATTATTTAGGAACAAGAATGTAATTTTATTATATTTAAAAGTATTTATAGATTAACTTTAATTGGAACTTTAGGAGGAATTGGATGTCATTTACTAATTTATTTATATAAAAATTTTATTATTATAAATATTGCTTTTATTATTTATGGTATTGGTATTGGACTTTCATATTATCCAATATTAAAAACTTCATGGAAATATTTCCCAGAGAAAAAAGGTTTATTAACTGGGATAATATTATGTGTTTTTGGTTTATGTCCAATGATTTTTACTTCAATTGCAGATTTTGTAATAAATCCAAAAAAAATAAAACCAGATAGTAAAGGAATATATAAAGAAGAAATTGCAATTAAAATGAAAAATTATGCTTTAATTAAAATAATTGTTTTTTCAATTTGTGGTTTACTTTCCCAATTATTAATGTTCCCTTTAGATAATATTGAAAGTACTGATAAAGAAGATTTAAAAGATAAAGTAATTAAAAATGAAGATAAAAATAAATATGAAAAATTAAATTTACCAAATATTAAAGAAAATAATGAAATTTCAGAAAATGAAAACATAGAAATTAATCAACCATTTAAACAAGCAGCTTTATCAATAAGATTTCATTTATTTAATATAATGTCATTAGGAAATTTAGTATTTGGATTTTTTTCTCAAAATACAACAAGAGCTTTTGGTTCATTAAGAGGAATTGATGAAGATAAATTACAAACAATGTCAAAAATTTGTGGTTTTTTAAATGGAGTTTTTAGAGTAACTTGGGGTTTTATTTATGAATGTTTAGGATTTAGAATTCCTTATACAATTGTTTGTTGTATTCAAATTTTTTGTAGTTCTACTTTTTATTTTGCTGGGAAAAATTTTTATGTTTATTTAATTGATAATATTATTGAAAATATTGGTTTTTCTGGTCATGGGACTATTGCTCCTCCTTTAATTGCTAAAATTTTTGGTATTAAAAATAGTGTTAAATTAATTGGAATTACTGGTTATTATTTAGGGCTTTCTGGATATGTTTTACCTATTATTGCTAAGTTTAAAATTAAACAATTAGATGATTATTTAGTTGTTTATTTAATTGGAACTTTTTTCGCTTGTATTGCTTTAATTATTTGCCTTACTTTAAGAGTTGATAAATTTGTTTATAATCAAGAGGAAAAAATAAAAGATAATGTTAATAAAATTGAAAATGAGGATATTATCACTAATGGTGAATTAAATCAAAATCAAATCAAATATGCAAATAATAAAATATTAGATACAGATTCTTTGACTTAATAAAAAAAATAATGTATAAAATTGTATATTAATTTTTTAATTTAATATATTAAATTAAATATTTTATTACAATATTTCTAATAGACATCAAATGAAATATCTTTAAATCCTATTAAATTTGTTGAGTTATATTTTTTTTTCAAAATAAATGAAAATAATATATTATTGAATAATAAATATCATAAAATATTTTTTTTTAATTTATATGAATAAAATAAATGGATTAAAAATTAAAAATAATGTTCATAAAATAATATGTATGAACTTCAAAAATAATAGTATAATTAATTTATATTCATTATATATAATTAAATTATAATATTCGATAATCAAAAGTAAAATTGGAAAATATGCTTCTTTAAAATAAAACATAAATTTATTTTTTATGTCCAAATTATTTACTCTAATCTTATATTATATGTATTTTTTTTAAATTTGTTTTAAAAAAAATAAAATTAAAATAAATAAATAAAATTAATTTTTTTTATATCTTAAAAAAATGAACCAAGAAAAATACTTCAATGACTACAATTTCCGTCCAATAATAGATAGAATAATGAAAGAATTTAAAATAAATGATTTGAACCCAAACTATATTCGTCATCTCCAAGAATTAAAAACCTTATCAGAGCAAATGAGAAAATCCTACAAAACAAAAAACTATTTTGAAAACTTACCAACATTAAACGATGATTTTTCCTCATATGTAATATTAATAAACACTCCATTTATTGAAGAATCAAAAAGAGATAAATTTAAAATATATATAGAAAAAAAAATAACAGCATCTTTTAAAGAAAGTGTAAAACAATATATTTTTCCATATGAAGATAAAGATAAAGAAAAAATGAATAATATTGGAATTTTATTAATAGAATTTTTTTCAAATGAACAGGCAAAATCAGCAGCAAAAGCAATGAACGGTGTTCAAATTGATAAAACACATAAAGCAGTCGCTTCAACTTATCTTGATTATGATAAAATTATTTCTATGGAAGATGTATATCAAAAACCAAATTATATTTCTTTTCTTAAAGAAACTTTATGGGAACATTCTTCACTTGAAGAAATGTTATTATTAAAAAGTGAGGAAAAAAATTCTATATCAAAATTACATTTTTTAAAAAAAGAATTACATGAAAATTATTCTATTCCTTCTGAGAATATTAATCAAATTAATTGGTCACCTCAAGGAAAATATTTAATTGTTGCTTATTCTGATAAAATACAATTTTATGGAGGAGAAAATTCAACTCCAATTTTAACTATTGATATTTATTCAAAAGATTATTCTATTAGTAATAATGAAAAATATTTAATTATTTTTGTTGGTTATTCTGATGAGAAAGACAATAAAAATAAAGAAAATGTTTTTATTAGAGATATTAATAATAATGAATTAATTAGAGGAATTACAATTTCAAAAGAAGAAAATTTTAAAAATTTCCTTTGGAGTAATGATAGTCAATTTTTTGGAAGAATTAAAAATGATATTTTAATAGTTTATGAAGCACCAAAAATGCATATTATATTAGATCCTAAAGAAAAAAAAAGAGTTCCAATAAGAGATGGTATAAAAAAATTTTCTTGGTTTCCTACAAAAAATATAATAGCAGCAGTACAAGAAAAATTAATTAATCAAAATAAAATTAGTGAAAGTATTATTCATTTTATAGAAATTCCATCTAGAAAACTTTTCCCTCCATCATCATTTTCAGATCAAGAAATTTTAAGTTTAGAATGGCATGATAATCATCAAATTTTAGCAGTTTTTACAAAAGGAATAAGTAAAAAAAATTATTATGTTCGTTTATTTAAATTTGATTATGATAAATTAATTTATACATCAGGACATTCAATTTTACCTTCAGATACAAATTATTATACAATGAATGTTCATTGGATGAATGATTTACTTATTGTTACTCCTAAATATAAAGAAACTAATTTAGATACTATTAATATTTTTCCTTATACTTTTGATAAACAAAGTTTAAAAATTAAACAATGGCCTTTAGAAAAATGTTTAAAAAGTTTAAAACATTCTCATTTTATTCCTTCTAATAATGGTGTTGATTTTCTTTTAGCTTGTTTAGATATTAATAATAAAAATAGTTATGGTAAAGTTGATTTATATGCTGTTTTTGATAATAAAATTAATTTTTGTAAAAATTTAGATTTTGGTTCTTCTGTTGAAAATATTCAATGGGATCAAGGAGGAAGATTAATAGCCATTGAAAATACTAAAAAAAAAGAATGTGAAGGATTAAAAATTTTAGATAGTGAAGGTAATTTAGTTTATGATCTTAAAGATAAATTATTAAATGGAATTTGTTGGAGACCAAGACATATTCCTTTAGTTGATAAGTATATTGAATTTCAAGATATTACTAAGAATTTAAATGAAATTAGTAAACAATATGATGAAGAAGATTCTGAATATTTATCTGAGATTGATAAAAAGAAAAGAATTGAAGAAAAGAAAAGAAGAGAAAAATTTATGGAAATTATTAGAAAAAGACAAAGTGAATATAATAAATTTAATAAAGAAGTAAAAAATGAAGAAAAGAAAGTTGAAAATGAATTTTGGATTGAAGAAATACTTAAATCTGAAGAAGTTTTAGAAAGTTCTGGTGAATTTTAAATTTTGATATAAGAAAAAAAATAAAATATAATATATTTAAAACTTTAAATTTAATTATATTTATTTTAAATTATTGATATTATTTTAAAAATAATATTTAAATTAAATACAAAAAAATTTAAAAAAAAAAAATGTCTATAAATTCTATAAATCAAACTCAATGTAATAATAATATAATAGATGGAAATTATTGTAAGAAATGTGGAGCAATTTCTTATAATTTAGTAAATAAATAATATAATTAAATATTAGAATGTAACATGTAAACACATTAAATATATTTATGAGACTGAATTATCACCAATTGAAATATTTAAAAAAATTTCAAAATCAAATTCAGAAATAGAATATATAATATCAGAAAATAATATAAATAATTATAAAGAAAAAAGAGGATATTTACTTTATTTAATAAGAAATATAAATAGTAAATTAGATTTTAATTCACAAACTTTTTTTCTTTCTTTATTTTTTATGGATAAAATATTTTCATTACAAGAATTAAAAATAGAAAATGAAAATGATTACATGTTATATTCATTAAGTTGTTTAACAATTGCTTCAAAATTTAATGAAAATGATCCACATATTCCAGATATTAATAGTTATATTAGAATTTGTGCTGAAATGTCTAAATATCAAAATGTTTTTTCTCTTGAAGAAATTAGAAAAGGAGAAGTTTATGTATTAAATTTATTACAATTTAAATTAAATTTTTATTCTGTTTATCATTTTATTGTTTTCTTTTTTGCACATGGTATTATTTTAGAATCTACTTTTCAAAGAATTAAAAGTACTAATGGCAATAATTTTTCATATAAAAAATATTTAGAGAAAATATATGTTTTAAGTAGGGAAATTTTGGATTTTTTAATTGAGGATAATAATAATTATGAAATTGGGATTATAAATAATAATTATATCATTGCTGCAGTTATATTAAATTTTTCTATTGAAAAAGTATTATCAACAATATTAGATAATGATAAAGAAAATATATTTCAAAATATATATAAAATAGATATAAATTCAAATGATTATATAACAACATTAAAAAAAATTCAAGAAATATATAATGAAAAAATTCAAAATAAATCACCAAAAACAAATTCATCATCAACAAATAGGAATTTAAATATAAATACAGCTAGTAATAAAAAAAGATTAACAGGAACATATTTAAATTATCAAAATAATAATATTAAAACTCCAACAAAAATAACATTAAGTCCAAATCATAGGATTTATATTGAAAATGGTTATTATTACCAAAATAATAATGATATAAATAATAATAATCATAGTCATTATATTAGATTAAATAGTGCAAGTGATTTTAAAACCTATATTCCTTCAATGAATAGTGATAGTAAAATAAAAATAAATGATAATTATTTAAATAATAAAAATGATTTTAATTATATTCCAATTAAAAAAAGAGCATCTTCAAGTAATAAAAATGAAATTTATCCTGTTTATAAAGTAAATAATACTACTCATATTGATGAATTATCAAATAGTAATTTTGATAATATTGGATTTAATAGTGATAATATTAAAGAATCTTCACAATTAATTAGAAATGAATTTTTAAATACTGGTAATTCATTTGGGAGAAATTCATCTAAAATAGGTTCACTTCAAACTAAAAGTGTTACAAATTTTTATAAAAAAATTATCCCAGAAGATATTTTAGATAAAACAAAAGCAATTTTTGATAAAACAAACAAGCAAAATAATATAAAAAATACTAATTATTATATTATAAATAATAATACAAATATTCCAAATATAAATGGAACAGGAAATACAATTATAATAAATAATAATATAAATATAAACAAATATATTGATAAAAAAAATATAAATGAAATTTATCCTTCATATAATAATTATAAAGTTTATAATAATTACAAAAATTATGATATTAAAAATAATAATAATAATATTGGAGGAAATCAACAAAGATATGGTTATTTTGGAACATATTATGATTATGGTTATGAACCTTACAAAAATAATATCACTGCAACACAAGGTCATTCATATTATAATAATAGTTATATTCAACCTAAAAATAAATATGGTTTATATGGTAATTATGGAAATTATTATTAATTTAAAAGATATATAATTTTAAATTTTATATTTTAAAAAAAAATTTGTTTTTCTTTAAATATTGTTACTATATTATTTTTTGATTTTAATTAAATATATTATTTAAAACTTTTTTTATAATATAAATAATTATTTTGAAATTTTTTTATTAATTTAAAAATTTATAAAATTTAAAAACAAGTAAATATGATTTTTTAATTATTGACTATTTAAACAAAAAAAAATTTAAAATAAAAAGGGACGACCCACTGGATTGAACTTTAGCTCAAACCAGGTCACAATTGGCTAATCCTTTTATCTACATTGAAGGACGCCACATGGACTAAGGGTCAGAACTAAAATTCAAAAATACAAAAAAATATTTATAATTTTCATATTCACACAAAAAAATTTTATTTAAATATAAATTAAAACTAAAATAAATTAATCAATTTTGAAAAAATCAAAATCATCAAAAATAATACAAACTTTTTCTGATAAATAAATAAAATCAGAATAAGCCATATAATTCCTAATTCTTCCATTAATTTCAATATCCAAAGCTTGACCAAATTTATTATATTCATTATTACTTTCATTAAAATAAATAATATCTAAAAAAGTAGAATGAATATCATATGGAGTGATAAATCTTTGTTCATTAATTTCCAAAGCAGTAGAATTATATAAATTACTAGAATTTTTTGGTAAAATTAAAAAAAGAGAACCTAAAACTCTTTCATATTCAGAATCATCCATTTTAAAAATATAACTAAAATCAGGCATTGCATTTCCATGATCACTAACAAGAAAAATAATACTTTTTTTATAATCATTAAAGTATTTATCAACAATTTTTTCAATAAAATTTTTCATAGAATCATCAATATATTTAATAACTTCACTTGTAGATTCATGAGCATCTTCAAAACCAATTCTCAAAAATTTAGGATGGTTATTATATGCTTCTAAAAATTTTATTCCATATTCAAATACATAATTAAATGAGTCATTTCCATACAAACATTTTCTCCATATTGAATAAGGACCATAAGTTGAACTAAAAGGATATTGTGGATTTTGATAATTTGGATCACAAAACATACCATTATTTTCATGATCAAATAAATTTGTATCAACTAATTTTTTATTAAAATCATATATTGGAAAAAGCTCATTGGTACAAAAATTAAGTGATTGACCTGTTATATAACCATTTTCTTTATAATATTGTAAAATATTTTTTCCTTTTTTTAAATATGGTACTCCATAAAACATTGGATATATATTTACATCTGTGAATCCTGCAAAATTTATATATTTAAAAAATTGAAATGATCTTGCTTTTATATTTAAATTATCTTTTGATGAAAAATATTGATCTAATAAATTTGATGTTTTTGGTAATTTTCTAAATAAATGTTCTCTTGATAATCCATCACAAAATATAAATATTATATTTTCATATTTATGTTTTGATTGTTTATATAAGTCTTCTCTTTCTTTTATTAAAGTTTTATTTGGTTTTATATTTATTTTTACATCCACACTATCATCTTCATTGAAATGAAGTATTATTTCTGGTTCTCCTTTTTCTATTTTTTCTTCTTCCGTTATATTATTTAAATCATACATATCCAAAATATTTTTCATCATATAATTTTTAAATAATGTATCATTATTATTAAATTTAGTAGAAATTGGATATGCAAAATCAATTGTTGATCTATATTTTTATCCTTTATATTCTATTAAATTTTCTCTGAATTTTTTACTTTTTTTTGGACATTTATAATCAAATATTCTATTAAAATCAAATTTATTATCAAGAATTGTTTTAAAGCATTGTTTTGGTTTTTTAATATAACAAGAACTTTTTTCTTTATCATCTAAAATTTTTCTTCCACCTAAACCATATCCCCATTTATTACAATCTATTCTACTTTTTATTTTCAATATTATATATGGAATAAAAATAATAAAAAAAATTATTACATTTTGAAAATATAATTTCCTTTTATAATTTAAATAGCAAACTTTAATGATTTGATTTACAAATAAAAAAATAGGAATAAATATTATAAAACCTAAAGTATTAAATGCTCCATGATCATTTAAATCCATACCTCTAAAATAAATAAAATTTACAAAGTAAAATATTAAAATATATATTGTTGGCTTATATGAAATTATTTTATTTATTGATAATGAAATTATTATACTAGTACAAAAAGTTGAAAATATTAATAAAAATGTTCTTTGAATAAAAAAAATAGTTCCTAATGTTCTTAAACATTCTTGTTCTGGTTTATCGCAACCTTTCAAACTTAAGTAATATAATATTAATGAAATAATGAATATTATTGATAAATAAATTTCTGGTTTGCAAATTTTTTTTACTTTAGTTTGTATTGTTGAAAAATATGAATTATTATTTATTTCATTATCATTATTTAAATCAGAATCAGATATTTTAACAGGATGAAATTCATTTTTATTTGATAAATTTTCTGTTTCAAAATTACTTTTTTCAGAAGTCATATATTTTAAATTTAAATATTTGTTTTAAACATACAATAACTTTATTAAAACAAAAAAAAAAAAAAAAAAATTTTTAAATTAAATATTTTTGTAAAATAATATTAAATATTATAAACTATATAAATATATTTAAATAAGTGGAAAAAATTT
>Ga0256407_10004658_pt1 | contig 22676 bp, 20 predicted proteins | sample RumenRJG_04DNA_FD_193489 | JGI IMG/M metagenome (GOLD analysis project Ga0256407, IMG submission 193489) | Bovine rumen microbial communities from Lethbridge, Alberta, Canada - RJG_04 | ecosystem: Host-associated > Mammals > Digestive system > Stomach > Rumen | place: Canada: Alberta... | reverse complement strand
GTCCATGAGCATCCTTTTCTGAGATTTGATTTGTCAAGGATAGATTCTGCAGTTAACGGAAGAAAATCGTTTTTTATGGTTTTATGGCAGAAGAAAAGTCATACTTTCTATAGTTGCAAGAAAGTATGACCTTAACTTTGTTCTTCAGAGAATGTTATTATTTTATTCGTTGTGACTATTATTCCACAATTCGTCCGCCACTATAGCCCACGAAGCTGCTTTATCCACGCATTTATCACTGTATTCAGCCGCGCTTTCCTGTGCCTGGTAGTCAGTGCTTTTTGCGCCGCTTTCCTCGACAAGACTGGTTAGTGCGCCAGGATTATCCAACACAGGGCAAGGCCGGAGTAGGTTATCATTGAAGGGCTGGCTTTTACGATAGCCCATAAACAGCGGTGAGCACAACGCCTCCAACAACGTCTTCTCTCGGATATTCGAATCAGAATAATGAATAAAGGCGCAGGGCTCAATATCTCCATTGGCATTGATGTGTAGATACCGGCGTCCGCCCGCGATACAACCGCCACAATAGCCAGGAAGTCCATGGTGCTCTTTGTATCCGGAATATTCTCCGTCATTCCAGAAATCCATAGTGAACAGGGGTTTTGTTTTTCGGAAGGCCCGTACTTGCTCATACATGAATCTGCGCTGTTCTGCCGAAACCATCAGTTTGGGTACAGCTGCCTTGCCAACCGGCATATAAGTAAAGAACCAGCAGAATTTTGCTCCCCACTCAATCATCTGATTGCTTCCAATTGACCTCCTAGCGTAGATCCTGCGGGGATGTAGGAATCAATGTACTCACCAAGTTTTGGAAGGCGATTGGCAGGATCCTGATCCAGCCAGTTGTAGACCTTCCGCAGAGCCGCGATCTCAACATTCTGTTTTATACTCATATTCATTCTCCTTAATAAAGTCCCCACTCGGCAAATTTCTCAAACCCGCCGATGGATTCTATATAATCTCTTGCGGTGTCTACGATTTTGCTGTAGGGGATACCGTCGATTTCCGTATCCCCTATGGCGCAGCAAAGCTCCACCGGTCGCCGCAGTTCCTGCGCCTTCAGAAAGGCATAAATATTGACGGAGACATCCGCCTTACTCAGATCCTTTCCGTGCAGTCCGCCGCCAGTCACGCCATCAGCCATATCGCTGCCCAGCTTGCGGTTGGTTGCCCCGGTATCCACATCTGTTCCTCCGGTCCAGTCTCCCAGCGGATTCACCTCAGCGGAAGGATAGGCTTCATGAAGCTGTTCCGTGGATACATTGCTTTGACAAATGATCATCCTGCTACCGTCCAAAATATACTTCCCATCATGTGGATGTTTTGCATAGATCTCATGGGCGTATCTTGAAATCTCCTTTTGCTCCTCCGTCAACGGCGCGCCGCGAAAGATGCCGTTGTCCCCGCAACGCACAGCACCGCCCTGATTCTGCGCCAGGTGGATATCCTGCCTGACGCAGCAGAGATCCAATCGCTCCCCTCCGGCAATTCGTTTTATGATGGGCGCGATTTCCTCCTCGGAAAAGTCGCAGGAGCTTTCAATGATGACGTGGCAGACTCCGTGCCCGATCAACACCTCAACGGCGATTTTGGGCTCCGGCTGCTTTCGATATGCCAGGTCTACGATCGCGCCCGCGATCCGGTCCGCCAACTTGTCCGGATGGGCGGGATTTACTTTCTCTATCATATCGTTTTCCTCTCTTTTTCTTACGGGTGTTCCTCTGCCCAGACACGGTCCGCCTGCTCCTGCCAGCACGCGGCGTAGGAGACGCACTTGTCACAGAGGTGATCCGCACTTTCCGGCGCCTCCAGGTCTGTGGACCTCGCGCCGGTTTCGGCAACGATCTGCCGTAGTTTCTCCGGGTTCTCCAGCATGGGGCAGGGACGGAGGTGATTTTCGTTGAAGGGCTGACCCTCCCGGTATTTCATGAAGATCGGCTGACGCAGACAATCCAGGAAGGACATTTCATTGACGTTTGCCCCGGAGTAGTGGATGAAGACGCAGGGCTCCACGTCGCCTGCGGCGTTGATATGGCAGTAGTATTTACCGCCCGCCACGCAGCCGCCGACGAACTCGCCGTCATTCTGGAAGTCGATGGCAAAGATCTCCTTTCCGCCCTCCAGCCCACGGATCTCCCGGATCCGATCCTTCATATACAGCCGCTGCTCCGGCGTCAAAAGCAGCTCTGTGGAGGCGTTCATCCCTACGGGCATATAGTGGAAATACCACGCGAAATAGCAGCCCTTTTCAATGAGCATATCCAGAAACTCGTCGCTGGTCACATCCTTGTAATTCCTGCTGGTATAACAGATCGAAACGCCGAAGGGGATATGATAGGAATGCATCAGCTCCATGGCGCGGATCGCGCTGGCAAAGTGGCCGTCACCCCGGCGGGAATCGTTCGCCTCCGAAAAGCCCTCCAGACTGACAGAGACGAAGAAGTTTCCGACCCGGAGCATCTCCTTGCAGAAGTTATCGTCGATGAGCGTTCCGTTCGTAAACGCATGAAATGCCACATCCCGGTGCTTGTCACAGAGCTTGAAGATGTCGTCCTTGCGTATCAGCGGCTCGCCGCCGGTAAACAGGCAGGCATGCAGCCCCAGAGGCTTTCCTTCCGTCAGCACCTTGTCCATCACCTCATAGGAAAGGCTTTGCTTGTGTCCGTACTCCGCCGCCCAGCAGCCGGTGCAGTGCATGTTGCAGGCGCTGGTGGGGTCCATCAGCACGATCCACGGCACATTGCAGCCAAGCTCCTCAGAGGCCTCCTGAGCCGTCTTGTAGCCCCGGAAGCCGCCCTCATAGGCAGCGTTCAAAAGAAATGTTGTTAGGATGTTGGAGTCCGTCTCCTTGATCACCCGGTCTGCGTAACGAGCCCATTTGCTGTTCGGATCTCCGGCGATCTGGTGAAGCTGCGCGTAGGTCTCCTCCTTCCATGTATCACCCAGGATCTTCTGAATCAGGTTGATGAGACTATCCGCTACCTCTGCGGCGTTCCCTTCCTTTGCTTTGTGCACCACTCTGTCCAGTGCGAGCTGAAAGGCCTTCCGTTCTGCGGTGTGAATTACATTTGTCATAGCTTTATCCTCCCGTTTTTATCTGTTTGGTTATACAGCTTAAACTGTGCGGTATGTCCGAAGTGCTGAAAAATCTCTCCATTTTCGTAAGTGACTGCAATTCTCATTGTATTATTCCTCTTCTCCATGATAATTTGATTAAGTTTTACCGGTTCGTACTCACAGCATCCGCCTGTGATCAGCAGCCTTTTCCCATGTACAAGGGCATCTGCAACCTTTTTTCTTGCACTGTCGTAGATCGCCGTCACCGTGGTGCGTGCGATATTCATCCGGGCGGCGCAAACTTCCTGTGTCAGGTTTTCATCATCCAAAAGACGCAGGGTTTCATATTCGTCCACCGTCATCCGGACATTTTCGGCTGCTTCAACATCATCGGGGGAGAAGCTGCGGAAGACCGGCATCTGTTCAATTCTGCGACATCTAATTGGTCTTGGCATAGTTGCTCCTTTCTGACATATGTCAATAAGGATTATACATCTCTTTTTGACTTATGTCAATAATCTTTTCGATAGAATCTACACTCTTCTCGCAGATAAAAGAGCTTAAACATCCAAGAATAATAGGCGTTTGTTATGATGCCATCACTATTTCAACATCACAATGATACGATATTCTATGTACGCACCGCAGGGGTCCTCTGCGGTGTATTCTTCTGTCTTAGCGTACCCAATCTCGGGATTTCTTTGTCGTCCGCTGCCGCTCGGCGTTCTGCCGTTTGGCCTCGGCGTCTAATTCTCTGAGGCGTTTTAGGACGCTCTCTTTTTGAGGCGGTTTCTGCCGGGGCTTTTCTTTGCCGTCTACCTGCTGCTCCCAGGCAGACAGGTCGCGGTTGTACTGCTCCACAAGCGCCGTGGCGTTGTCATAGACCCGCTTGAATGCCTGTACATCGGGATACCCTTCATCTTTTAGAATCCCGGGCAGGCGATCCATCCGACGGTCGATTTCATCTTGCGTCTGCTTGATCTTCTCGGTCAAGGCTTTGCGCTCCTTGCCCTTAAACAGCCCGGTTGTTTCTGCAAGCTGCTTTTCCAGCTTTGGAAGCGCCACATGCATGAGCTGCTTGATCGCCCTAGCTTCATCCTGCACCCTGACCATCAGCTTCTGCATGGTGCGGTACTCCGCGATATCAACGGACAGGACAGGCTTCGGCGGCAGCTCCGCTTCTTTGATCAGTCCCTTTAGGAGCTCTTTCGCCATGCCCACGATCTTTCGGAACAGTCCCGGCAGCCAGCCATGTTTCTGGATAGACCGGCTGACCTCGTTGTAGACATGCTCGTTCTTGACCTCAATGATCTTGCTCTCCGCAATTCCGGATACAAGCGCCAGATCGGCAGTCCGGTTCCAGTCTTGCCTTGCGGCGTTGTCCGCTTCGATCTCAGCCGCTTTCGGGTTGTTCTTCCCGATCTTCTTGGTGGGCAGATAGATCCCGTTCGGATCGAATACCTTGAGCCGATGCTCCGGGTCTTCGATATGGCGGTTGATCAGGGCGGTGTAAAACTGCTTCGCCTCGTCCAGAAAACCGTCGCTTTTGAAGCGCTCGTCCTTCACCGTGAACAGGTGTTTTTCGTATGCCTCGCCCTTTTTGATGACCGTGCAGCCCTCCCGGATTTTACCGTCCTCTCCGGTGATCTCTTTTTTGGTGCGTACCCGTTTGCCGAGTTCATCATAGAACACAGCACGGGACGCGATCTTGACCTCCGGCTCCGGCAGGAGCCGCCGTTCGGAAAAGATGAGATGGATATGATAGTTCTTCCTGGTCTTGTTGTGATGGAGCGCCGAGACGCATTCCACGTCATACCGCCTCTTGAATTGCTCCGTGAAATCCTCCAGCACCTGCTGGGGATCAAACTGCGTGTATTCCTCTGGCAGGGCAATGATGAGTTCCCTTGCCTCGATACATTTTCCCTTCGTACCGAAGCGCTTAAATTCTTCCCGGCATTCCCTTGCCAGCTCATCCCAGAAGGTCATATCTTCCCTTGTGGAATAGGCGGCGTACAGATATTCCTGCCGCTTGGGGTCTGAGATATAGGATATTCTTCCCTTGACATTGGACAGCTTCGACATCTGGATAAAGCTGTGCCGCGCCATCGTTCACCTCCGTTCTCGTTCTTCGTCTCCCGTCCTCCGTCCCTCGTATGTTGTCACGCCGCCGCAGCGGTGGGACAACGCCGGAAAGCGCGAGGCGGTTTCCGGCTGCGTCGATGTCCGCCCACGCCGGGGCAGAGACGCAGGCCCTCCGCAGGAGCGAAATACCCGGAGTACAAATCGTCAGATTTGTGCGAGGGGTGTATTTCGCTCTCAATCGGCGAGGCCTCTTTTTTGCTGTGTCCATCCTCAGTGCACCTCCCGGACGTCTGACTGGTTGAGAAGGTTTCTCCCCTGGTTTACGGTCATGAAGCTCTCCAGCGTGTCCCTTCGGATGATCGTCTTTCGACCCACTTTGAGTACGGGCAGCTTTCCCCAGTCCACCAGCTTCCGCATGGTGTTCCGTCCGATCCCGGTCGTTTCGGCAGCTTCCTCAATGGTCAGACCCATTTTGACTCCGTTCATTTGCTCACCTCCTTTTTGCAAATACCTGTTTTGCAACTATTGCATCGTAATTATACTTGTTCTGCTACCACTTGTCAACTCATTCTGCAACTGTTCATGGTTAATTTACAAAGAAATATAAAAGAAAGGGTTGCAAACTGAGCTTCTATATGATATACTTGCATTCGATAGGAGGTGAATGCCTTGAAACCGAAAGAAATGCTCAGCCCGAAACAGGTCGGTCAGCGCATCAAGGAACGGCGTACCGAGCTTGGCCTGTCCATGCCGGAGCTCGGAAAAAGGATCAGCGTCAACAAATCCACCATCCAGCGGTATGAAGCGGATGGCGTCGATCCCAAGCGGGCAATGATCATCAACGGTCTGGCGGAAGCACTGCTTACCACTCCCGAATGGCTGACGGGGCTTTCCGACGATAAGGAATACAGCAGCTATACCGTCTGCCAGATGGAGCTGGACAAGCACATCAAAAGCTATCTGGAAACCGTGACCACCGTGGTAAACGGTGAGCCGCACCAGCAGCTTCTGACCACTTTCCTTGGGCAGCTTGTTGACCTGTATGCGATTCTCGCACAGTATTGGGCCGTCTCCATGAAGAAGGTCGATGCGGTGGCGGAGGATGAAGGACTGAAAGAGTCCATCGGGAAATACGCCATTCAGGTCGGCTCCATCACGGAGCAGGTCTACCAGAAGGAAATGGAAGTCCCGGTGGAGGATATGAAGCGATACCTGGACGGCATCCTGCATCTCTATGATGAGGGCCGGACAAAGGTATCAATCCCGGAGCTGTTCGGGATTGTGGATCAGGCAAAGCAAAAGCTGATCGACAATGGTACATAAGTACCGTGGCACCTTGAAATACGAATACGGGAAAAGAAAAAGCCGGTCATAACGACCGGCGGCTATGGTAACGCACACCATATGTCACAGACCCGATTGCCACGGATACGGAAAGGAGAAACCAATCTATGGCAAAAGGATCTGTTAGAAAGAAAGGCAGAAAGTGGTACTACCGCTTCTATGTGGAAGATGAAAGCGGCAGGCTGGTGCAGAAGGAATACGCAGGCACGGAAAGCAAGTCCGAGACGGAAGCGCTGCTCCGCAAGGCAATGGACGATTACGATGAAAAGAAGTTTATTGCCAAGGCTGAGAACGTCACGGTGGGAGGCCTGCTGGATATGTGGGTGGAAGAAGAACTGAAGCCCGGCAATCTGGCGAATGGTACGGTAGCCCTGTATCAGAGCACGATCGAGCGAATCAAACAGTATCCCATCGGCGAGCGCAGGCTGAAAACGGTCATGGCAGAGCATTTGCAGGCGTTCTTCGACCTGCTGGCTTTCGGGGGCAAGAGGGCGGACGGGACAGAGGCAAAGCCCCTGGCGTCCAACACGATCCGTCCGTACTCGGCGGTGATGCAGGCGGCGTTCCGGTTTGCGGTGTTCCCCAAGCGGCTGCTGACCTTCAACCCGATGCAGTATATCAAGATCAGGCACAAGCAGGAGACCTACGAACTGTTCAACGAGGACAGCGAAGACGGCCTGACCGTCCCGACGATCTCTTTTGAGCAGTACAAGGCATTGACGGACTGGCTCAAAAAGAAAGAGAATCCGGCGCTCCTGCCCATCCAGATCGCCTACTACACGGGAATGCGGATCGGCGAAGTCTGTGCCCTCACCTGGCAGGACATCGACTTCAAGGAGCAGACCATCACGGTGCGGCGCAGTATGCGCTACAACGGGACGAGGCACAAGACGGAGATCGGCACCACCAAGCGAAGCAAGATCCGCACGGTGGACTTCTGCGACACGCTGGCGGTGATCCTCAAGGCGGCAAAGGCTGAACAGCACAAGAACTGCTTCAAGTACGGCGAGCTCTACAGCCTGAACTATTACAAGCAGGTGCAGGAGAAAGGCCGCAGCTATTATGAGCTGTACAGCCTGCAAAGGTCAGCAGATATCCCGGAGGATTACAAGGAAATCGACCTTGTGTGTCTACGCACGGACGGCTGCTTTGAATCGCCCAGCACAGTAAGTATCGTCTGCCGGACGGCCTCCAAGAAAGTGCCGGGTCTGGAGGGCTTCCACTTCCACCAGCTCCGCCACACCTTCACCAGCAACCTGCTCTCCAATGGGGCAGCGCCGAAGGACGTACAAGAGCTTCTGGGACACGCCGACGTCAGTACCACCATGAACATCTACGCTCACGCCACGAAAGAGGCAAAGCGCTCCTCAGCCCGTCTGTTGGATAAGGTCGTGGGCGAGAACTAAAAAAGCTTCCCTTGTTTTGCCCCACAAGGGCAAAAACAAGGGAAAACGAAGTGTTTTATGATAGCAGACCCGCGAGAGATGCAGGAAAATCAATGGGTTTCAGAGATTCGGATAGATAAACTTGAAATTGTCACGGAGCTCCACTCCTGTCCTTGATTTAAGTGCATTTTCAAGTATACCACGTGGAGCAACGTGACTTTTCTTTTTATTCAATTTTTACCCACTGATTCTAGGGAAGAGCCACAATTCGCCGCATGTACTACGGCGAGGAAAGGACTCTATGGATAAAGAATTCAGTACCATTACACTAAATAACTCCTCGGATTTTTACAGAAGGAATCTTTTCAGCTCGACTACCATGACTGTTAACGGTGCGACTTACGAGATTATTTCTGTAAACCCTACCGCTGACGCTCCAACCGTCAGTGACGCAATCAAATATTTAATCAACGGAAAGTAATAGAATTCGGTCAAAATCTCTGGACATTCAAGCCGGGTTAGGGTATCCTGTTAGCGTATCCTATTCGGTTTGAATTTCAGAGTGGCTGCATTCGGAAAGGAAGGTTCAAATTGTTAAACACAAATTCAAACCAATTGATTACTGCTCTCTACTGCCGACTCTCACAAGAGGACGAGCGCGAGGGCGAATCAAATAGTATATCCAATCAAAAAATAATCACCAAAAAGTTCGCAGACGATAATAATCTGCACAATTGCAAGTACTATGTTGACGACGGTTACTCCGGCGCAAACTTCAACCGTCCCGGTTACAAACAGATGATGGACGACATTTACGCGGGCAAGGTCGGTACGGTTATCGTCAAAGACCAATCCCGACTCGGCAGAGAATATCTCCAGACAGGAATGTTGATGGAGATTACATTCCCACAGTATGACGTGCGCTTTATCGCAATCAACGACGGCGTTGACAGCCTTTATGGTGAGAGCGACTTCTCCGGTATCAAGAATTACTTCAACGATTTCTACGCCAGAGATACGAGCAAAAAGATTCGAGCCGTCATTCATTCAAAAGGTGAGCGCGGCGAAAGAATCAGCACGACGGTGCCTTACGGATATATGCGAAGCCCTGATAATCCAAAAGATTGGATTCCTGACCCTGAAACTGCGCCGATTGTAAAAGAAATCTTCGATTTATACGCAAGCGGAATCGGAATCAGGAAAATCTGCCATCTGCTATATGAACGCAAGGTGGAATGCCCCGGAGTATATGAATTCAAAAAGTCAGGGAGACGTGGAGGACATCCGAATTTTGATAATCCGTACAATTGGGCACAAAACAGCGTTAGAAGAATATTATCCAATCGTTTTTATGTTGGCGACACCGTTAACTTCAAGACTTATTCTAAGTCGAATAAGTTGAAAAAGCGTATCAAGAATGAGCACGATAATATCCTTATCTTCGAGAATACTCACGAAGCAATTATCGACAGAAAGACCTTTGACCTTGTACAGAAGCATTTTGAAGGCAGGAAACGTCCTGATGCACAGGGCGAGATAGATAAGTATTCCGGTTATCTTTACTGCGGAGACTGCGGTAAAAGAATGTATCTGCACCGTTCAAAAACGATGCCTGCTGAGAAATACTATTTTCAATGCGGTGGTTATCAGCAGGGGAAATCAAGATGTAGCGTACACAACATCAAGGAACAGGTACTTGATACAATCGTCCTAGCACAGCTAAAATCCATGATAGCGTTGGCGAGCAACCACAGTGATGAGTTTTATGCTATGGCAACCGAGAAGGGCAAAGCCGAAGCAAAGAAGTATTATGCTTCGGCAGAGAAAGAAAAATCTCAGTTGACCACCCGGATCCACGAGCTTGACAACATCATCCGCTGTCTCTACGAGGATAGAGTTGTCGGACGTATCACTCCGGAACGCTATGATTTCCTTGCGTCAGGCTACGAAGTAGAACAGGCTCAAATTCGCACTAAGCTGAACAAACTCAACGAGAAAATCAACGAGATTGATTTGCAGGAAAAATACGTCAAGGATTTCATTGCAAAAGCGAAAGAGTATATTAACATTGAAAAGCTCACTCCCGAAATTCTCCGTGCCTTCATCAAGCGGATTGATGTCTACGAAAAAGAAGTCAGATACTCGCGCACCTGCGGCAATACCATCGTCATTCAGTACACATTTCAGTTAGGCAAAAATTAAGCAAGAAAATACCCTGAAGGTAAATTCAAACCTTCAGGGTATATCAGCCACCTAATCTTCCGTTAAGAACATCACGTTTGAGCTTCGGGGTTTGTTTTGTGCCCATATAATTGTTGTGTGATTTAAATGTGAATTTTCTTCACTTTTAAGCTTTCTTCTTGAATTTCTCCCCTTCGATTACAAATCAAACATTTCTGTTTAATAATTAAACTTCTAAAGTAATGACTAAAATTTATCTAGCAAATTAAGAGCATATTTTTTATCGTGATAATAAAAACACTATCCCCATAAAAAGGTCATATATACATCAAACCAATATTAAACTGTAAAAATTGTTGGCACTTTAATCATAACATAAACGTTGTTTTCCTGCAATCCAAAAATCGCCGCCTTTATTTGGCTATATTTAACAAAGCAAACCCGGCTTAAATCGCATTTGGACTTAAACCGGGTTATGTTTATTTGATTAAGGGTTTGATTTTTTCTATGCTCTGAGCCAAGTCGCCGCAGAGGAAGGTTATCATCGGCTTAATCTCCTCTGTCGGGGGGATGTAGTCGGGCACCATGACCGTGACCATTCCTGCGGCATAGGCTGACTTTATTCCGTTTATGCTGTCCTCATACGCAAGGCAATTTTCGGGCTTTGCGCCGAGGCGCTTTGCCGCCGTGAGGAAAACCTCGGGGTGGGGCTTGCCGTTTTTAACGTCGTTGCCGCAGACGAGGGCATCAAAATATTTTATGGTGTTTGAAATTTCGAGATTGAACCGGGCGGTTTCGTGCGAGGTTGAGGTCGCCAGAGCGATTTTTATATCCCTCTCCTTCAAATATTCGAGCAATTCGATTAAGCCTTTTTTAACCGGGATCCCCTCTGCCTTTACGCGCTCGATGTACATATCGCGGCACTTATCGGCGTACTCCCAGTACGGGAAGTCGTCGCCGAAACGGTCAAAGTAAATCCGCTGAACCTCCAGCTTGCGCTTGCCGACGGTCTGCTTGAAAAAGTCAAGATTGTAGTCGTAGCCCAGCCCATCCATCATTTTCTGCCAGTTTTCGTAGACCAAACGCTCGGTGTCGAACATCAAGCCGTCCATATCAAATACCGCTGCGGTTATCATAATATCACCTTATTTGTCGCAATGTTGTTAACTTTGTTTTTTGTAGGGGCGGACTGAAATGTCCGCCCGCGAGAACCGTACGTTTGTTCACGCTGAAAAAACTTGATAGGACATAAAACTTAAATTGAACGCTCTCGGGAGCACACATAGGCGATTCCCCTGTTAGGGGAAATGTCGCAAAGCGACAAAAGGGTTGCCGACGTGCTAAGGTCGCCCCTACAATGTCAAGGATAAGTATGCAATAATCTATTAAGTTGACGACATTGCCTGTTTTCGGGAATTATTATACACCCGTTGTCTGTTTTTTGCAAGCAAAATGACAGCTCCCCCAAAGCTTTCGCATTGGGGGAGCCTTTAAATTCAGTTTATTAACTTATCTTGCGATTAGTCAAGCTCTGAGAGCTGCTTGAGGTGAGCGTACTTCTTCTCAGCGCCTGCCTCAGCCTCGGCAAAGAGCTTCTCTGCTCTTTCGGGGAAGGAACGTGTAAGTGCGTTGTAACGAACCTCGCCCATGATGAAGTCGCGGTAAGAAGCTGTGGGAGCCTTGCTGTCGAGCTGGAAGGGATTCTTGCCCTCGTCAGCGAGTCTGGGATCGTAACGGAAGAGGTTCCAGTAGCCTGCCTCAACAGCCTTCTTTTCCTCGAGCTGTGCGATGCCCATGCCGCCCTTGATACCGTGGTTGATACAGGGAGCGTAGCAGATTACGATTGACGGGCCGTTGTAGCTTTCAGCCTCAACCATAGCCTTTAGAACCTGGTTGTTGTCAGCGCCCATAGCAACCTGAGCTGTGTATACATAACCGTAGCTCATTGCGATAGCAGCGAGGTCTTTCTTCTTAACAGCCTTACCTGCAGCTGCGAACTGAGCAACCGAGCCGATAGGTGTAGCCTTAGATGACTGACCGCCTGTGTTTGAGTAAACCTCTGTATCGAATACGAGGATGTTTACGTTCTCGCCTGAAGCGATTACGTGGTCGAGACCGCCGAAGCCGATATCATAAGCCCAGCCGTCGCCGCCGAAGATCCACATTGACTTCTTAGCAAGCTCGTCCTTGTCAACGAGAGTCTTCTTAGCAAGCTCGCCGACCTTAGCGTCGTCAACGTTCTTCTCGAGCTCAGCGATAAGAGCGTCTGTAGCAGCGCGTGAAGCTGTGGAATCTGTGATTGTATCGAGATACTCCTGAGCCGCAGCCTTAAGAGCCTCGTTGTCTGTTGTATCCTTAATCTCGGTTACGTAACCTGCGAGTCTTTCGCGGATTGCGTTCTGACCGAGTGCCATACCGAGACCGAACTCAGCGTTGTCCTCGAACAGTGAGTTCTGCCAAGCAGGACCGTAGCCCTTCTTGTTGGTGGTGTAAGGTGTGGCAGGAGCTGACGCACCCCAGATTGAAGAACAACCTGTTGCGTTAGCGATGAACATTCTGTCACCGAAGAGCTGGGTTACAAGCTTAGCGTAAGGAGTCTCGCCGCAGCCTGCGCATGCGCCTGAGAACTCGAGGAGGGGCTGCTTGAACTGGCTGCCCTTAACGGTTGTGAACTTAAACTTATCTGCAACCTCGGGCTTCTCATCAATTGTGAGAGCGTAATCGAAGATAGCCTGCTTAGGTCTCTGAGAATCGATGGGCTTCATAACGAGAGCCTTCTCGCCCTTCTTGCCCGGGCATACCTGAGCGCAAGCGCCGCAGCCTGTGCAGTCGAGGGTTGAAACGGTCATAGCGAACTTGAGTTCCTTAAGACCGATCATCGGGATAGCGTCTGTTCCCTCGGGAGCAGCAGCAACTTCTGCGTCTGTCATGGGAACGGGACGGATTACAGCGTGCGGACATACGATAGCGCAGCGGTTACACTGAATACAGTTCTGAGGCTGCCACTCGGGAACGTCTACCGCGATACCTCTCTTCTCGAATGCGGAAGAACCGTTCGGGCATGTACCGTCGATGTGATCCTTAAATGCAGAAACAGGAAGCTTGTTACCCTTGTAAGCGTTAACGGGCTTAAGAATGCCGTTTACATACTCTACGAGAGCGCCTGTGCCGTCTACTGTGTCGAGGAGGTTTTCGTCAGCAGCGTTAGCCCAATCTGCAGGGATTTCTACCTTCTTAACGTCCTCCATACCGCGGTCGATAGCTGCGTAGTTCATGTCTACGATAGCCTGGCCCTTCTTCATATAGGACTTCTTAGCAGCTTCCTTCATATACTGCTTAGCTTCCTCAGCAGGGATGATGTCTGCAATCTTGAAGAATGCTGACTGCAATACTGTGTTAACACGGCCGCCGAGACCGATTTCCTTACCGATCTTGATAGCGTCGATTGTGTAGAAGTTAATCTTTCTCTCAGCGAGGATTCTCTTCATCTGGCCGGGGAGACGCTTTGTAAGCTCGTCAACGTCCCAAGCGCAGTTAAGCAGGAATGAACCGCCCTCTTTGAGGTCCTCAACGATTTCGTACTTGTCAACGTATGAGGGGTTGTGGCATGCAACGAAGTCAGCCTTTGAGATGTAGTAGGTTGACTTAATCGGTGTGTTACCGAAACGCAGGTGGGAAACTGTAAGACCGCCTGACTTCTTTGAGTCGTAAGCGAAGTAGCCCTGAGCGTACATATCGGTGTGGTCACCGATGATTTTGATTGAGTTCTTGTTAGCGCCTACAGTACCGTCAGCACCGAGTCCCCAGAACTTACAGCTGTGTGTGCCTGCGGGAGTGGTGTCGGGATTCTCAACTACGGGGAGCGAGAGGTTTGTGAGGTCGTCAACAATGCCGATTGTGAAGCGCTTCTTGGGAGCGTCGCTCTCAGCGTTTCTGTAAACAGCGATGATGTCGCCAGGTGTTGTATCCTTAGAACCGAGGCCGTATCTGCCTGCGAATACCTTTACGCCTGCAAACTCTGAATCGTTAAGAGCAGCGAGAACGTCGAGGAACAAAGGCTCACCGATTGAACCGGGCTCTTTTGTTCTGTCGAGAACAGAAACAGTCTTAACGGTCTTGGGAAGCTCTGAAGTCATGTATGAGCCAACGAACGGACGGTAAAGTCTAACCTTTAAGAGACCTACCTTCTCGCCTGCGGCGTTGAGGTAATCTACAACCTCCTCTGCGCAGTCGCATACAGAACCCATAGCAACGATTACGTGCTCAGCGTCAGCTGCGCCGTAGTAGTTGAAGGGCTTGTAGTCTGTGCCGATCTTCTCGTTAACCTTGTTCATATACTCTACAACAACCTCGGGAACAGCGTCGTAGTAGCAGTTACAAGCTTCTCTTGCCTGGAAGAAGATATCGTCGTTCTGAGCTGTACCTCTTGTTACGGGGTGCTCAGGGTTAAGTGAACGGCGGCGGAACTCCTCAACAGCGTCCCAATCGAGCATATCTGCGAGGTCTGCGTAATCCCACTCCTCAATCTTCTGAATCTCGTGAGAGGTACGGAAGCCGTCAAAGAAGTGAAGGAAGGGAACTCTGCCCTTGATAGCTGCAAGGTGAGCAACAGCACCGAGGTCCATACACTCCTGAGGGTTGTTGGAGCAGAGCATTGCGTAACCTGTCTGACGGCAGGCATAGATGTCTGAGTGATCGCCGAAAATAGAAAGCGCGTGGCTTGTGAGTGCACGAGCCGAAACGTGAATTACGCTCGGGAGCAGCTCGCCTGCCATTTTGTACATGTTAGGAATCATAAGGAGCAGGCCCTGTGACGCTGTGTAAGTAGTTGTGAGCGCGCCTGCTGCAAGTGAGCCGTGAACAGCGCCTGCCGCGCCGCCCTCTGACTGCATTTCAGTTACCTGAACTTCTCTTCCGAAAAGGTTTTTCTGGCCTGCTGCCGAGAACTTGTCGGTAAGGTCAGCCATTACGGAAGAAGGGGTGATCGGATAGATAGCAGCAACATCTGTAAACGCGTAGGAAACGTGAGCGACAGCGCTGTTACCATCCATGGTTTTCATTTTTCTTGCCATTGGAATACATCCTCCTTTAAAATCACGCGGCATAGGAAACACACCGCAATGTGTATGGATATACACACTTTGTTATCTTAAATATTATCACTTTTTACCGAATTTGTAAAGGGCTTTAAGCGCGTTTTTAAACATTTCTGTAACTATTTTCTGTTTTTAGGGAATAAATTTTCGCTCCTATGCCTAAATATTATTAACAATGACAAGCGAATGGCATAAAAAGCAGGTTTTTATGTTTTTTCTGGCGTTGCACGCCCGCTGATAGGAAACACATTTTTCCTAAAACAAATCGGTATAAAAGGACGGTTCGGCTTATGCGGGCGACCGCAAGGTGATTCCCCTGTTAGGGGAAATGGGCGTAGCCCAAAAGGGTTGCCGACGTGCTAAGGTCGCCCCTACAATTATCAATTATCCATTATCAATTCTCAATTAATAAAAGAGCTGCCAACGTCTCCGTCAGCAGCTCTAACTGTTAATCGTTAATTGTTAATCAATAATTGAATTAATAAGTCCGCCCTTTTGAATGATGTTCTGGATGAACTCGGGGAAGGGCTCAGCCTGGTAGGTCTTGCCTGTGGTTTCGTCGGTGATAATGCCGGTGTTGAAGTCCACCGAAACGGTGTCGCCTTCCTTAATCTCACGCGCCGCCTCGTCGCACTCGAGAATCGGAAGTCCGATGTTGATTGAGTTGCGGTAGAAGATACGCGCGAAGGTAGACGCGATTACGCAGGATATTCCGCTCGCCTTGATAGCGATGGGAGCGTGCTCACGGGACGAACCGCAGCCGAAGTTCTTTTCGGCTACCATGATGTCGCCCTCTTTTACTTTATTGACAAACTGGGCGTCGATATCCTCCATGCAGTGTGAAGCCAGCTCCTTGTGCGAAGCGGTGTTGAGGTATCTTGCCGGGATGATAACGTCGGTGTCTACGTTGTCGCCAAATTTATGTACTGTGCCTTTTGCGTTCATAATTAATAGCCCTCCTTAAACCTTTTCGGGATCGGTGATGTAGCCCTTAACGGCGCTTGCCGCTGCGGTTGCAGGGCTTGCGAGGTAAACCTCGCTGTCAACGTGTCCCATTCTGCCTACAAAGTTGCGGTTTGTGGTAGAGATTGCCTTCTCGCCTGCCGCGAGAATTCCCATATGACCGCCGAGGCACGGACCGCAGGTGGGGGTTGAAACAACCGCGCCTGCCTCTACAAATATATCGAACAAGCCCTCGTGCATAGCCTGAAGCCAGATTTTCTGGGTTCCGGGGATGATAATGCAGCGAACACCCTTGGCTACCTTTTTGCCCTTGAAGATTTCAGCGGCAGCTCTGAGGTCGGAAATTCTGCCGTTTGTGCAGGAGCCGATTACGCACTGGTCGATTTTAACCTCGGTCTCACCGATTTCGTCAACGGTCTTAGTGTTTTCGGGAAGGTGGGGGAAGGCTACCGTCGGTCTGATTTCACTCAAATCAATGGTGTATTCCTCGTCGTACTCCGCGTCCTCGTCGGCTGTATACTCAACGGGAGTGCCCTGGTATCTGCCGTCGCAGTACTCGCGTGTGATTTCGTCAACCGGGAAAATTCCGTTTTTAGCGCCGGCTTCAATCGCCATATTCGCGATACAGAGGCGGTCGTCGATGTTGAGGTGCTTAACGCCCTCGCCGCAAAATTCCATCGACTTGTAAAGCGCGCCGTCAACGCCAATCATTCCGATGATGTGCAGGATAACATCCTTGCCGCTTACGCAGCCCTGAGGCTTGCCTACGAGGTTAAACTTGATTGCCGAGGGAACCTTGAACCACGCCTTGCCGCTGATCATTCCTGCAGCCATATCGGTTGAGCCAACGCCGGTTGAGAACGCGCCCAATGCGCCGTATGTACAGGTGTGCGAGTCCGCGCCGATGCACAGGCATCCTGGACCTACAAGGCCTTTTTCGGGAAGGAGCGCGTGCTCAATGCCCATCATTCCCACGTCCATAAAGTTTTTGATATCGTACTTGTTCGCAAAGTTCATTGTCTGCTTAACAAGCGTAGCCGCCTTTATATCCTTATTCGGCGTAAAGTGGTCCATAATCATCGCGATTTTTGTGTTGTCAAAAACCGCTGTTGCGCCGTTTTCCTCAAACACATTGATTGCCACCGGAGAGGTTACGTCGTTACCGAGCACCATATCCAGCTTGGCGTTGATAAGCTGACCTGCCTTTACCTCGTCAAGTCCTGCGTGAGCTGCGAGGATTTTCTGAGACATAGTCATACCCATAGTCTATCACTCCTGTTTTATAAATTGTATGTCTTTCAGTATACTATATAATTTTTATATATTCAAGTCTAATTGAGAATGTCGTTTAACGCGCCTACAACCCTGGTAATGTCAGACTTGCGCGAGTGTCCCTCTGCCCTGCCGTTGAGCACCGCGAGATACCTGCTGTCCGCCGAGGGATAAAACTCCAAAGTATCGGTGGAGTTGTCGTCGGAATAGGTGTAGGTGATTTTCATTTCGGGGCTTCCCGATGGAGTCTCGGTCTTTGCGTCGGCAAGCTCGATTAGTCCTGCGTCATCAAAGAGGGGTGAGAATTTCTCGGTCTGAATTTCGTTTCCGTTGTAGTAAACGACGGTGGTTGTGGACTCGGTTTCAGAGCCCTGGTCGTCGGTGGTAAGGACGGTTTTTGAGCTTAAATCAAAGCTGTATTCCTTGCCGCCGTAGGTTACTGTCATATTCGAAAGCGCGGTCATCTTCGGGTTGAGCGCATACTCGCTGATAAGCTTTTCGTACGATGTGTTAACCCAAGCGACCTTTTCCGCCTTGATTGTGTACACAACGTTTCCGCCACTGACCATAAGATTAACCGTTCCTTCACCGTTGGGCTTTGAAGCGAGCAGCTCAACCGTCGCGTCGGAATACGCCGCCTTTACGTGCGCGTAGGGCTCGGAAAGTCCTGCGGATGAAAGCTGTTCCTCAGATGGATTAACATACACAACGCTGTCTGCGAAAAGTCCGCGGATTCCACCGGTGATAAGGCTCGATTCCTTTTCGTTTGCATAGCACTCGATTGGAGCGGTCATCTTATATGACGCGCTGACCTTTTCGGAATTGTTCGGAACAAGCTCGATTGTCTCGGAGAAGTTTGCTCCGTTAATTTCAACCGACTTGGGCTGGCTGGTTTCGGTGTCGGAAGCCGCGTCGTTGATGGTAAGGCTGATAAGGTCGGTCAGTCCGAAATCAAACGCCGCCATTGTTTCCTCGTCCGCAAGGTAAATGTCCTCGCCGTCACCGAATTTCACGTAAGTTCCTGCCTCCTGCGGAGCGTTGTTGCCGACGGTGATTACCGCCTTGGTATTGTCGATATAGGTTACGGTCGCAACCGCTCTGGGAGCATCAAAGCCGTAGTCGGCTGAGTTTTTGCCGTCATCCTTGCCTGCAACCTGCGAGAACGATACCGCAGCCGCAGCCGATGCGATTTGGTCGGGAATTCCGCCCTGTAGCTTAAACTTTTCGTAACCCTTTACGGTGTAAACCGTAGCCTGACCCTCAGGCGTGTTCGATAAGATGTCAACCGTGCCCTTTTTGTTTTCAAGGTGAATTTGACTTATCTGGGCAGGAAAGTATTCAATCAGCTTTCCGCTGCCGTTTTGCTCGACCTCGCCGCCCGCGTTTCTTTGCACCGCTGCCTGGTGATAGCCCTTTGAGTCGGTCGATACTGAAATCTGAGCCTCGTCAATGCTTGCGGCGTCGGTATCGGTTTCTCCGCCCTTGGGCAGAAAAATCAGCAGCAGCATTACTCCGACAAGCACAACCGCCGCGGCTATTACAATGAAAAGTACCTTTTTGTTTTTCATTATTTATTCCTCCTGCGCAGCCATGTTACAAGTCCGATTACGAGAATTACGACAGGAATTACAATTACAAATACCACGAACATAACCGCGGCTGTTCCTGCGTCGGTAACGCCGAGCTCGGTATTGTTAAGCGACTTGCTCTCGATTGTAACGCTGTCGTCGCTCTTCTTGCCTACGGTATTGAAAATGTTGACAAGGTAAGCGGAGTTGTTAAAGCTGTTGATTGAGAGGAACTGCTGGCTGAATATTTTATCAGAGCCGAAAACTATCACCCTTGACTCCGCGTCGTTGCCGCTCTTAATACTTTCGGCAGCTACCGAAATCGTCTTGCCTGTGACAGCGTCGTTATACTTCCAGTCCTCGGGCGGATTGTACGGCATAATGCCTGCCTTGTCGGTGGTATTGAGCAGCGAATGAGCCGTGGCTTCGTCTGTCACGGTAATTCCGCGCGACTGCAGGGTAACAACCGGAACGTCGGGATTTTTGAGCTTATCCTTGTAATATTCGGTGTAGTCGGTGATAAACGCGAACTCCGACACGCCGTTGAGCAGATGATCCTGGCTGGTCTCAAACACAAAGCCGTCGCTGAGCTGAAGCTTCCACTCCTCTAAGAAAGCGTTGAGGTTCGGGGTGTTTGTGTTCTGCGAGCTCGGAACGTAAAGCAGGTTTTTGCCGTACTTTCCGCCGTTTTCAAGCCAGTCGGATAGCTTTTTAATCGCCGTGTCGTCGAGGTCGACCGACGGAGCGTACAGTACGACAAACTGCGCGTCCTTGTCGATGTCCGCAGTCAAAAGAGTAATCTCGTTTACCTGATAAGCGTTGTTGTTGAGCAGGGTTGTGATTGCGGAGTAGTCCGCCTCCTGGTTGCCCTTTAGAATGTCAACGATGATTTTATTCTCGGTCGTTACGTTGAGCACCGCGGTAATAACCGCCTGCTCTACCTTTGTTCCGGTAAAGTTATAGTAGCCGTAGGTTGAGTAGGATTGCTCGTCATACTCAAAGCAGTCCTCAAGCGTGAGCGCCTTGTACTGTTCGCCGCACACAACAAGCGCGATATTCTTGCTTGACGTCCAGTCAACGTTTGTATATTTTTGAGTAAAGGACGGGTTAGAGGCGGTGTCCACATACTCTATCTTCAGCTTGCCGTTTGAGCTGCTCTCGATTTTTTCGAGCAGGTTTTTCGCCTGAACAAAGTACTCGCCGTTTTTGATAAAGCCGTCCTCGGTCGAGAGAATGTAAACGGTAACATCCTTATCGAGGTGCGACATATAGTCGACGGTATCCTCGTTAAGCGCGTAGGCGCTGTTTGAGGTTAAATCGAGCTTTAGCTCAGGGAAGCGCTCGACGAGCAAGCCTACGATGATGTTAATTACAATTACAATCGCGACCGTACCGAGCACTATGCCCGTCGCAACCGCGCCGTAACGCGCCTTACGCGATTTAAGGAAAGCTTTAAAGCCGCGTTTTTCGGTTGATTTAGTATTTTTATCCATTTCGCGACCTCCTTAGCTCCAGCGTCTTTTTTCAAGCACGCGCACCGTAAAGAACAAGAACAGCGCTGTCACGCTCAAAAAGAACACAACGTCAACTATGCTGAGTATTCCGTAGGTAAAGTTTTCGTAGTAGCTCAGGAAGTTGATTTTGTTAAGAATATTTTTAATCCAGTCAACCTGAATAAGGCTGATAAGGTAGTTTGTCATACTGATAACAAGGCCTACGCCCATGCCGATTACCGCGGCAACTACCATACTCTCGGTCATAACTGAGATAAACACGTTTATCGCAATCAGCGAGCCGCCCAAAAGCAGAATTCCGATAAAGGTGCAGAGAATTACCGACCATTCGGGTGACGCGAAGAATGAGATTACAACCGCGTACACAAGGAAAATGCAGCAGCAGATTGCGTAAAGGCAAAATGCGCCTAAAAACTTGCCGAGCACAATCTCTGTCAAACTTGTAGGAGCGGTCAGCAATGCCTGGTCGGACTTTTGCTTTTTCTCCTCGGCAAAGGTTTTCATTGTGATAATCGGGATTAAGAACAGAATTATGTAGAACATATTTCCGTATACATACGACAGACTTGACGAGTTTGCCGAAATGCAGTAAAAGTTGAAGAACAAGCCCGAGAAGAAGAAGTAAACCGCCATTACAACATACGCGGTTGCCGAGCTGAAATACGCGCCGAGCTCGCGCTTTAATATTGCACCCATTACGCGTTACCTCCTCTGTCAGAATCCTGTGTAAGCTTAAGGAACATATCCTCGAGCGTTTCGTCGCCCGACTGCATCTCCATAATCGGAGCGTCGAGCCGTACCATCGCGCTGAAAACATCCTTGCGGATGTCCTCGTCCTTGGAGTAGGACACGCTGTACTTTACAAGTCCGCCGGCAAAGCTTCTAATCTTTTCAACCTTTGTAACGCCGGGGATTTTCTTTAGCTCGTCCACAACTGCCGACGATTCGCTAGCGACGGTAATCATAAGCTTTTTCTTGCCCGAAAGCGACTGCGAGAGCTCGTCGGTCTTGCCGTCGGCGACAATCTTGCCGTTTGAAATTACAATTACCCTGTCGCAGGTAGCCGAAACCTCGGAAAGCACGTGGGATGAAAAAATAACCGTGTGCTTTTTGCCGAGACTTCTGATTAGCTTTCTGAACTCAATAATCTGCTTGGGATCGAGACCTACGGTGGGCTCGTCCAGAATAAGCACCGGCGGATTGCCGATGAGCGCCTGCGCAAAGCCTACGCGCTGGCGGTAGCCCTTTGACAGGTTTTTGATAATTCTTCCGCCCATGTCCGACAAACCTACAAGGCGCATAACCTCGTCGACGTGCTCCTTTTTGGGGAGCTTTACCTTTTTTAAGTCAAACATAAACTCAAGGTATTTTCTCACCGTCATATCGGGGTAGAGCGGCGGAATTTCGGGCAGGTAGCCGATTTTTGCCTTTGTCTTTTTCGGCTCCTCCAAAATCTCGCTTCCGTCGACCGTGACGGTTCCCGAGGTCGAGGAAATATAGCCGGTGATTATATTCATGGTTGTCGATTTTCCGGCGCCGTTCGGGCCGAGAAAGCCCAAGACCTCTCCGGAATCAACGCTGAAGCTAATATCGTCGACCGCCTTTAGGTCGCCGTACCGCTTTGTAAGGTTTTTGACCTCAATCATGTGCTTCACTCCTTAAAAATCCAATTTTAGACCATATTAATATTATCACAAAATTTTATTTTTGGAAAGAGAATTTTGTTATTTTTCATTTTTTTATCACAAAAGCGGATAATTATTCCCTTGTCGGGCAGATTAAAATTAAAAACGGGGTGATTAAATGCAATTTGTTTGGGCGTTTTTAATCGGCGGTCTGATTTGCGTAATAGGTCAGATTTTGATTGACAAAACAAACCTTACTCCTGCGAGGATTTTGACAGCGTTTGTGGTCGCCGGAGTTGTTCTCGGAGCGCTTGGGCTGTACCAGCCGCTAATCGACTTTGCCGGAGAAGGCGCGGCTGTGCCGATAAGCGGCTTCGGCAACCTGATGGCAGGCGGAATGAGGGACGCGCTTAAAGATGACGGCGCTCTCGGAATTTTGACAGGCGCGTTGAAAAGCTGTGCGGCAGGTATCGGCGCGGCGATATTTTTCAGCCTGATTGCGGCGTTTGTGGGAAAATCTAAGGATAAAAACTAATACTAATACCCAATAAAAAGCAGACAATCTTTGCGGTCTATTTTCCGCAAT
>Ga0256407_10004656_pt1 | contig 22679 bp, 18 predicted proteins | sample RumenRJG_04DNA_FD_193489 | JGI IMG/M metagenome (GOLD analysis project Ga0256407, IMG submission 193489) | Bovine rumen microbial communities from Lethbridge, Alberta, Canada - RJG_04 | ecosystem: Host-associated > Mammals > Digestive system > Stomach > Rumen | place: Canada: Alberta... | reverse complement strand
GAAAAGTTCAGGGTTTGAGCAAGGAACTGATCACATATGAAGGTCAGACACTTGACGAGTTGCGCAAGGATTTTGAGGAGGGCATTGAAAGCTATCTGGATTATTGTAAGGCGGAAGGCATTGAACCTGCAAAACCCTATAGTGGCAAACTGAACCTGCGGATGCCGTCGGAGTTGCATTCCCGAGTAGCAGCCTTTGTGGCTTCAACAGGCATCACTATCAACGATTTCATCAATCGGGCTATCACGAACGAACTGAAGAAAGTGGCTGCATTGTAAAGCGGCCGATACCAAAACCAGACACGAAGAAACGGAAGCCGCGCTGACTTCCGTTTCCTGTTTTCATCTTTTGGGGAACAGATCAATGACTCCTGACCTCACACCCAGGTGCCTGTGACTACGCGAATAAATCTTACTTAGAATTTTTAAAGACGATTCAAACGCTTTGTGAAGTTATCCCTTAAAAACGGTATCTCTATGATATTCTAGATATTTTGCTCTTGTGTCGTTCATCGGCAGGAACTGGAACATTTGGTTCTCCTTGATTCCAATACGATCTCGAACCTGGCGTGAAAGCCAATTGGAAATTGACACACGCTTATCGTCGGTGAACGTAATGTAGCCTCGGTCGAAAAGTTTATCGTAAAGTGGCGAGAGAATGAAACCGTTGTTGGGATCGATGCGCTCTTTAGAATCTGATACTGCCCAGGGCTTGATGTGGCTTGCAATGAGTAGCGATTCCTCGTTTATCATCGTGATAGGACAGAACGGACATTCCTCCAATAGTTTCCTTCGATATTCGTCCTGACCTTCTCGACCATATTTGACAGTCAACTTCTTTTCTTCAAGTGCCTCTTCACGGACTCCGAAAAATGCTGCCTCCTCTTCTTGCTTGTTAGCTCCATAGTTCTCAATAAAAGCTTTGCGCTTCTCGATTTCCTCAAAGTCGGCAAATAATTTCAGATAGAACATCGGATGCCCGTTATAGTCGAGACGCATAGCTGAGACATATGAAACGAGCGGCAGAGAAATCTCGCGTATGAGTTTGTATATCTTGTCCGATGAATTAACGTAGCCACGTGATCCTGCAATCTGCGATTGTTCGCGGATAGTGAAATCGACGATGCCGTCAGGCAGCGCATTTATTTTCTCCATCCGTTCCGACCATAACGAGCGCATCTCATCCTTGCCTCGGTATTCCTGCGACGGTGTAAGATACTCGGCTTTGATTGCATTCATATATGCTTGTAAATCCTTGCGCAATACAAAGCATGTGGCCGTAAAACCAATCTCGCCAAAGAAAGCCTCCATCTTGTCCCGTGAACCTACATAAAGTTTCGCCTCGCCATTCCCGTCACCAAGTTTGTTCTTTGGCATTACCCAGCTATCAGCTACGGTGATAGGCGTTTCAAATGTTCCGTCGAACGTAAACTTTTCGCCAGCGATAATCATAGTACTACGCCATATTTCGTGATGTCCATCTGTTTCAGAATAGCTATCAGCACATCGACAACGATGCTGTTGCCAGCTTGCTGATACATTGATGTGTCGGACACAACAATCTTGAATGTATCTTTGAATCCCATAAGGCGCAAGCACTCGCGAGGGGTCAATTTTCGTATGCGCCCTTTGTGCGTCACATAGTTGTCAACTCCAGCGCGATGCATCTTGTGCATGGATTGCAGCAGAGGACGTGCCACGTCGAGGTCGGTTTCCGTCGAAGTTTTGAAATTCTTTGTGCCGCCTGCTAATACATAGCGAGCAACCTTGTCGGAGAGATAGTATTTCTCCTCCACGTCACGAACGTCGAAAATGAATTCATCGAAAGACTCGTCTGTTGGTGTAAGCTCCGAGTCGGGATGATATACGAAATCACCATGCCAGTTGAATTGTTGGTTCCTCTTTTGGCAAAGCTGTATCTCACCGTTAATCTGCGTGTAGAATTTGTCGCGATTCTTGTGGCTGGTCACAAACTTGACACCCTTTTCTTTTAGAAAATACTTTGTGTCGATGTAGTCTTCCAAAAAGTCATACATCTTGTATTCCAACTTAATCGGGGCAGGAAACTCAAACTTAGTTTTCTTCTTGAACCCCAAGCAATAGACACGCTCACGATGCTGAGGAATACCATAATCACAACTATTCAGTACGCGGAATTTTACATCATATCCCAACTCATTGAATATGTCGTACATCACATGCCATGTCCGTCCCTTGTCGTGATTCAATAGCCCGCGAACATTTTCAAATAGAAATACTTTTGGCTGAGTTTCTTTCACCACGCGGGCAAACTCGTAAAACAATGTTCCGCGTGCATCCTCAAAACCAAGCCTATGACCAACCATCGAAAACGCCTGGCATGGCGCCCCGCCAATCACAAAGTCAACACGCCCCTTGTAACGTCGCGCATCGAAGTCACGTATGTCTGAGAACCAATCTTCCTCCTTTATGTCGTAGTTTGCAAAATAACTCTGCTTACACTTTGGCTCGATGTCGCCCGCAAACATTATCTGATGATTCAGTCCAAGCCGCTGAAAAGCATGTTCAATTGCCCCAATGCCGCTGAACACCGTGCCGATCCTCACCGTATTTTCCGGATGCGAAAACACCAAGTCCTTCCATAAGTCGCCATCTGATAGTGGCGTCTGCGGAATCTGTTTTTTATATTCCAACGCCAGCGCACGGTCTTTTACGATGCGTTTTACTTCGTCTATCTTCTTTGAACTTTCGTTGATGTCCTTCTCTACTGTTGCCATAAAAAAGCCCTCTCTTCGTTTCTGAAAAGGGGGCGTGGCAAATGATGTGTTTAACCAAGGCTTAGGACAGCCCACATCAGACAACTATCATTCGGTCCACGCCCGTATGAGCGAGAACATCCTGATACCTGTCTGACTGATGTGTTCACGAGAGGTCCTAATTCTGGTTAATCAGTCAATCAAGGATGTCAAAGACTCTGTATTTCCTTATTCTTTTTTTTCGTTTGAAATCTCTTTTTAAGAGCAGTCCGCAAACATCCTGTGCGAACAAGTTATTGACTTTGGCTAACTACAAATAAAAAACGTGGGTGCTTACATCTGCCTGTTTGTCGATCGAGGCCTACCACAGCCTTGCTAATAAACAGACAGAGAAACACCCACGTTGAAGTATATAGACATCCATAAAGTGTGCGTAGAGGCTACACGAGCCTCGCAGCACACTACGGAGAGTATATACACACCCCGTGGAGTTACCCCTGCATTGTTCTTGATTAGCAATTCGATTGTGGTAGTTTCGATTCGACCAAAAACAAAGCGTCAGTAACGCCTTCTAATATGTAGTGCTCCACCAATCAGCTCCGTCCTACTCAAAGAACATCATTGCCGAAATTGGAAGAACCATCTGCAAAAGTACGAATTTAATTTGTAAATCAGCACTTTTTTATTAAAAAGATGTATAAAAATAGTATTTAGATGGTAAAATAGCATGAAAACTGAAGATTATTTGTAATTTTGTGGGCAAAAGATAAAATCGACAGAATTATGATACAGACACAATTACTCAAGTGCGAAAAGCCCTTCCAAATTATCTCGGCAGCGGGGATGGTGGGTATTCAGGTGGCGACGCTGATAGTTACGGAGGATAAGGTTGATGAGGACGGTAAATATCTTATCGACACCCATAGCCATCCCGTGGTGAATTACGGAAACAAGGAGGGGCTAGCGGAAGAACTGAAATATCGTGACGGCAACCCTGACTACGAATACAAGTACTCTCAGCGGCTACAACCGGAGGGTGCTGTGTGGAACCGCGTGGAAGTGCGCGACGTGCAGGTTTTGGGACTGGTGGGTGCCAAGAACATCCCTGTGGACTTGGAAAAGTTTATCGATTTGGTGCCGTCTTTAGGCTGCGACCCTACAGAACATCTGTGGGATAAGAAAACAGTTAGCAAAATATATAGTCTTCGCTATGATCTTGAAAGGGCTGGCTTGACTTTTAATCTTTCGAATGTAGGCACATGGAGCAACGATTATTTCAACAAGGAGATACATCTTCAGCCTGAATTAGATGACGACTTTAACCCTGTGGTCAAGGTGTGGTATCGTTCAGGAGGCACTAATGATGATGAAGGTGTATATTATCTCACGAGCCCAATCTTCTTCAGCTATAGTCTTTCTGAAGATGCAAAGGAAGATGCCGGAGAAATTTGGCGAATATTGAGATTTTTGGAACGCACATTCAAACTAGACATTACAATCAGATTCGTTTATAAAGAACCTGATCCCGCCGCAGAAATAGACCTTAAATGGGTCGAACTTGTAAATGTTTTGACAGAGGAACTGAATAAACGACGTGATGAGAAGTTAAAGGGAGGCATCTGACGTGTGGGATGACAAAACAATAGTATTTGACGGTTTTAAGTGGTCGCCTGAGGATTTTCTTGAATTTATGAGTCCTCCATACTTGCCCATAGGAGAATTCAGTCGAAGGGCAAGTGAAGCTTTAATTGCGATGGGTGGCGATAAAGAATTCGCAGACAGGCTAAACAAGATAAAGAAAAAACGTTTCGGGAGTGGGTTCCAAAACATTGAGATAACCACGCCACAAAATGAGAAGCCCAACGTGACGCTGAGCATGATGCCGGCTGCCGGCAGAGAGTCCAAATCAAGCGGTCAACGAAATAAGAGCAGAACTAATGTTCCCATCAAGCCCAAAACGCTTTTATACTACACCCACGGCAACAACGCCATCCTGATGAAGCAACGCAAGCGGGTGGACATCGTGTTCAGGCTGTGGAACGACTGGGGCTGGATAGATGACGAGACTGAGGCCGACGATTTCGACCGCTTATGGGAGGGTGTGCCCCGCCATTGCAACATTACGTGGAAGGCCAATTCTACGATTCTGACCATTCTGCTGCAGGAGTTGATTGCGAAGCCTTATATTAGAGAGCAGACAGGTCAGGCTGCAAGGTCGATGGTGGAGCAGCAGTTCGGTATGACAGCCAATTCTGACCGTAAGAACCGCCTTACCAACGATGACGAGCAGAAGATACGCCTGACACTCCTTATACTCGACATCAATAATCCGCTGCCTATGCGGAGAGGAAATGACGGTGACGAGGAAGATGACACGTCGGAGGCTGCACTTTTCGAGATCTTTGCAGGTCAGCTGCGAATGACCAAGGCTGTCTGACGGCGCATGTAAGCAATTTCCTGCCGATGTAAGCAGTTTTGTAAGCAGCAGATATTTTTTTTGATTTTTTTCTAGCCGGAATACTCTTGAAATTCAGAGCGTTCCGGCTTTCTTGATCTCTTGTTCCAAAACCATGTAAGCATCTTGCTGAGAAATGCTTACGTGTAGAAGGGTGTTTTCCCCATTTCCGAGGGCTGAACGAATTGGCTCTTGGCAACCGGACGTGGCCAATACGTCCATAATCTTTTTTATCATGACATTAAAAAAAGATTCTATTTCGAAAAAGAAGGCAGGCTTAAAGAAAGCGAAGGAGCCTCGCCTTGTAGGAAGCATCGTATCAGAAATGCTTCAAGGTTGGCACTCAAACACAGACTTGGGCTGTGAAGTAAAAACAATCCTGCGCAGCGACGTGCGTATGAAGACTGGTAAGGAATATCAGGGTGTGCTGCGACTCGACTCGGAGGGCATCGTCGATGAGTTTCTCTACCGCGATCCGCATTACACGTTCATCGAGACCGTTCCTCCAACAGCAGGCAAGCGAAACCCACACCTGTTTGTTGGCGAGTACATCACCATCACTCGTAGGGACGACGGCAGCCTCAGACCGAACTTCAAGCCCATGAAGATAGGTGCTGATTTCAGCGTTGAGAAGTATGCTGCCGGCGTGGCCAACGAACTGCTCTGGGCTCTTGAAGGCCTCATAGAGAATGGATCGGTGGAGGAAGAGAGTGAATAATCGCAAGATAGAGTCCGTTACGTTACAGTTGTTACAGTTGTAAAAAGAGGTAACAGCCCCTTTTAATAGTGTCATAATTAATTAATAATCAGATAGTTACATTGTATTCAACTAGAGGCATACCCTCAAAAAAGCAACTGTAACATCTGTAACGTAACGCTCGGTCAGTATGAATCATTTAATTAAATAGTTATAAATCAATGAAATACGACATCACAAAACCCGTACGGCCGAAGATGCCAAAACTCGGAAAAGGCCTTGAATCAGTTAATCTTTTGCTGTCGCAGGTCAGCAAACTCATGCATGAGCCGCTGGCACCGTTGGTTTTTCCCTCACTTGGGGCTCACGTCAATGGTTGTGAATTTATGTATCCTTCGGGGATATGGATGGAGCCATGCGGCCTTATAGCCCATCTCTGTGCCGAGTTTTCGGGTAACAAAGGCCAAATAGGGCTGTTGGCAGAGGCAAACTGCAGGGACTTCAGGGCGCACGATGAAGAATCGGACAAGAAACTGAAGGATTGGGACAAGGCCTACAAGTGGAACAACCAAAAGGACCGTCCGCCCCGTCCTGATGTGGCCTTCTTCTTCCCTCCCGCCGATTGCACGCCGGCAGGCTTCAACAAGAATGTTGAGGTGCTCGCCGAGCAGGGTGGCAAGTGCATGTACATGAACCTCCCCGAGGTGGTGATGGCCAACGACATTTGCGGGGGCCATAAGAAGGTGAGCAAGATGCTCAGGTGCTGCTTCGACCGCGAATTATACGGTCAACTGCGTGCCACGGAATGCGGTGTGACGTGTAACGCGAGGCTGCGCGCCTGCTTCACCTTTGCCAGCACACCTGTTGACGCCCGTGAGTTCTATAAGTCAGAACTCTTCAACGGCACGCTTGCCAGAATTACGTTCTCCTACGTGCCGCAGCATGCCCGCGACGGACGTATACCAAGGGTAGGCCAGTTCTCTGACGAGTTCTATGGACGGCTCGATGAGTATCTGCAGCGTCTCACTTCAGCCAAGGGTCGGTTCATCATCAAGCCGCTCAACAAACTCATCGACAAGATGGCCGAGGACATGGCCGAACTGGCCGACTGCATGGACGAGTCGTGGCTCTATGCCTGCAGCAAGAGAAGCCTGGTGTCAGCATGGAGGGTTGGTTGCATACTCTATCTGCTTAACAACCAGACTTTCACACGCTCGATGGCCGAATTCGTGGAGTGGCTTGTTTATCAGGATCTCTGGAGCAAGCGAATGATCTTTTCGGATATGGTAAACGGCAAGGATATCGACCTGACTGCCGAGACGCAGCGACATGGACCTGTGAACATGCTCGAGAGTCTGGAGAACCCTTTCAACAAGGCACAACTGAAAGCACTCCGCGTGCAGATGGGCAAGAGCGAGGAGGGCACAGACGGCCAACTGCGGCAATGGGTGTTCCGCAAGTTGGTGACCTACTCCGCTGAGACCGAACTCTACTACATGACAGAGGAATGTCTCAAGAAGTTTAAGGACAGTAAGTGAAATGACCATGCAAAAGTATGAGATCGATAAGTTGCGTTCACTCCCGTGCGAGGGAGTGGCGCAACGGTTAGGACTCACAGTAATTCGCCACAAGGCCTTGTGCCCTTTTCATAATGACCACACACCATCGCTGACATTCAAAAAGAATAAGTTCAAATGCTGGAGTTGTGGGGAGAGTGGAGATAGTATCAGTTTGGTGGAGAAAAAACTCGGTAAGAACTTTGTCGATGCGTGCAGATGGTTGGCAGATGAGACTGGAGAAGCGCTCGTTCAGACCACCCCGCCCGTACGGGCACCCCTCCTGACTCAGGAGGGGAAGAGGTTTGACCCTGGGCGGTATGAAAGGTATTTCGAGCGGCCGTGGCTGAATGAGGAGGCAAGAAAGTTTCTGTTTGAGGAGCGGCGGATCGACTCGAGGGTGGTGGGCTGGTGCCGGATTACTTCGTGGAAAGATAGGCAGGGTGTGCCGTGGTTGCAGACGCCGTACTACGACCGCGAAGGCCGTCTGGTGGGCGTTCAGAACCGCAACCTCGTGAAGGGTGGCTCGCCCCGATTCCGCTTCCCCCAGGACTCGCAATGTGGCATCTACAATCTGCCCGTGCTGAACCTGTTGAAGCCCGGCGAGGCGCTCTACATCACCGAGGGTTGCTCCGACTGCTGGGCCATGCTCTCCGCAGGCCACAAGGCCATCGCCATCCCCTCGGCCACCCTGCTGAACAGGAAGGACCGGGAACTGCTCTCTGCGCTGAACGACTCCCCGCTATGGGGAAGGTCGGCAGGGGGCTCATTCCACATGTTCCCAGACCGCGACGCGCCCGGCGAACGACTCTTCCTGCAACTGAAGGAACTGCTGCCCGATCTGGTGCACCACCAGTTGCCACCTGACTGCAAGGACTTCAGCGAGTATTACCTGAAATATCTCATTTTTCCATCTCAGACTTAGCAAAAGCGGGGGCGCGTTTGTAACAATGCCTTGCACGGGTTGTTAAGATGCTTTCCACAAGTCGTGGAGATGCTTCCCACGACTCATGCAAGGCATCTGCATAGGGGTGTAAACCCTATCTCCACAACCCGTGGGAGGCATCTTGACAAATGAGATCAATTTTTATGAAAAATTCTTTGAAAATAGTTAAGAAAACATGAGGTAATCTCAGATATTTTTCGTAACTTTGCACGTGTAAATCAAGGCAGTCTAGGCTGCATCATCCACTTAATTTTCAAACCATTTAAAACATCAAAAGTTATGAACAAAACAGTTAAGAGAGTCCTTCAAGTGATCAGTTACATCATCAGCATCCTGCTCGGCGCAGCGGTAACGATGTAAAATGTAAAAATGTAACAATTAGGAAATTACGAAGACTATGAAAAACGAGAATGGCTTCAAAATCTCTCAGTACGCCTGCGCGGTGCTGCTCATCGTGAGCAGCATCGTGATGGTGGCGTATCAGGTGGTCCATATCGACAACGTGGCGGGAGGACTGCTCTATTATGTGGCGCAGTCGTTCCTGCTCGCAGGATCGATCTTCGGACTGGATCAGTATGTACGATTTATTGCCCGACAAATAAAAGAAAGGAAACAGTCATGATCATTACAACAGAACAACTTGACGGCGTAAGGCTGACGCCGCATTATACAGTAGGCGAGTTTCTCAACCTGAAGAAGTACCCTGACAACATCCCGACATTCCCGGACCTGGTGAACTTGTACTTAGGATGCCTCCTGCTATTGGAGCCCGCCCGTCAGGTGGCCGGACCCATCATCATCAACTCCGGATTCCGCAACAGTCGGGTGAACCGATTGGTCGGTGGTGTCGAAAACTCGCAGCACCTCTTCGGCCAGGCTGCCGACATCCGGCCGAAAGACCCGGCACAGTTTCAGCGCCTGGTAGATTTCCTCAAAAATTGTAAACATACCGACCAACTGCTGACGGGTAACGGATGGCTGCACGTATCGTGGAACCCCTTAGGAAAGCCCAGACATGATGTCAGGACAAAATATTACAAATTTTAATGAAAAAAGTTGGCAAAATATTTGGATAATTCAGAAATTATTCGTAACTTTGTAGCGTGAATAAAGGGGATGACAGAGTGCTTGAGGTAATTTCTTCTCCCCCTAAGTTAGGGGGAGTTAGAGGGGGTCTGAAGAGGCGATAGGCATGAGGAAATAGAGCGCGGAAAGAGCGCTCGTTCTTGCGTCCCGTTGGTAGCAAGCGGCAAAGCCGAGCGCAGACCACCCCGCCCTGTCGGGCTCCCCTCCTAACTCAGGAGGGGAAGAAGATACTCAAAGGGCAGAGTAACACAGAGAAATAAAGCGGGAGGTGGCGGCCCGAAGTAGTTCGCCACAAGAGTCTAATATTATGAAAAACATTTAAAAGTTATGAGTCAGAAATTTAAAAAGATCCAGAACTCTAACGATGAGTCTACCGCCTATGGCAAGTGGTTCGCAACGGCGGTGTATGACCAGAAGTTCGTCACCACTAAACAGTTGGCTGACTTCATCCAGAAGCAGGCCTCGGTGAAGCGAAGCGACATCATGGCCGTGCTCGATGAACTGGGTGATGCCATGAAGCACTACTTCGAACTGGGCCAGAAGGTGAAACTCGATGGCATCGGCATCTTCAAGGTGGGCTTCTCGAGCATCGGAACGACCGAGAAGGAGGACTGCGGCGCAGCCACCATCACCACGCGAAGAGTGCTGTTCCAGCCTGAGACGGAGCGCATCGTGGTGGGCCAGACGGTGAACAAGCAGGGCAAGATCACCCAGAAGTACGTCGTGGCCAAGGCGCTGGTGAAGGACGTGGTCTTCGAGGAGACCTATGATCCTGCCTACGAGCCTGAGCCTGAACCCGGACCCGGCAACGACGACGGCAACGGGTAACCTCTTCCCCTCCTGAGTCAGGAGGGGTGCCCGGAGGGCGGGGTGGTCTGAACGAGCGCTCCGTCCGCCTCGGGACTCTTCTCCTAAACAGGGGGAGATGGAGAGGGTCTCATTGGTGCTCGTTCAGACCACCCCTGGCCCCTCCTAACTTAGGAGGGGAAATAAATACCTTCGAGCCGTCGTTCTTGCGTCCCTTCGGTAGCAAGCGTCTCCTTACGTCGCCGAGCGCAGACCACCCCTGACCCCTCCTAACTTAGGAGGGGGAAAAAAAACCTTCGAGCCGCTGCGTTTCCCCACCTAATTAGGGAAAAAACAAGCGCAGACACAGCAAGCCCGCCCCTGAAGAAGGAGCGGGCTTTTGTGATGGCCAAACACAACCCTGCCCCACCCTACTTCCAAAATCTGCAAAAATACTTTAAAAATCTTCAAAATCAGATTTCCCTGACATCTTTTACATGGATGTTTGGGGGGATTTGTTTATCTTTGCAAATACTAAGCTAAAAATATGAAAGAACCTGAGAAACAAATACAGTCGCCCGAGCAGATTGCCGACCATCTGCGCGTGACCTACGTCCCCACCTATCTATTGGCAGCAGCCGCAGCATTGGTGCTGGCAGCATTCATTGTATGGGGCCTTTTGGGAAATGTGAGTGAAAAAGCCTACTATTCGGGAGTGGTCTTTCCCGTGCAGGGTACTACCGATATCACGTTGCCCAACAAGGGTATCGTGCGTTCCATGCTGGTGCATAATGGAGACAGCGTGCATCAGGGGCAGACGGTAGCGATGGTCTCCATCGGCGACAGCCACAGTTTCCTGACCAGTACGGTCAGCGGCCTGGTCATCAGCACGAAGACGGATAACGAGCCCTTCGAGGCCTTCGACCCCATCGTGAGTGTCATTGACGGGAATGCCGCTGGCGGACAAGTGCAGCACACCCGGCTTATAGCCTATGCCGACAATGAGGCTCAGCGCGACTTGCGCGTCGGTATGGAGGCGCAGGTGTGGCCTGCCGATGAGAAACGTGATGAAATAGGCTATATCCGAGGACGCATCACTCAGGTGGTGCGCTATCCCGCCCATGCCGTCGACATACGACAAAGGCTGAAATCGGACGTCTTGACTCAGCGGCTCTTAGGCGATGGCGACAAGGTGGTCTATGAGGTCCTTATCGACCTGCAGCGCGATCCTTCAGACCCTACATCTTATGACTGGTCGTTCGGCCAGCCCGACGATGTGAGCATGGACTTCGGCACCTACTGCTCTGTGCTCACCGAGACCCGCCGTCTCAGCATGTTCGAATATCTCTTCGAAGCAACTCGCACGCGTTTCCGCAACCTAAGACAAAAGTTTGAATGAGTAAAGAGGAAAGAGGAAAGAGAAAAGCGAAACTGTCGCTGATAGCAGCCTTCCGCTATTTCCTGAAGGGCAACATGATATTTGCCTTTAATGGCGTCGTGCTCTATATCATCGATACCGTATTCCAATTGTTCCCGCCGCTGTTCCAGCAAGTCTTTACCGACAATATCATCACCCACAAGAACCCGGAATGGTTTACCCCGCTGATGGCCATCTACATCACGCTGTTCTTGATAGAAACGTCGGTCTGGATAGCATTCTCCATATTACGCCGGAAGAACCAGGCGAAAATCATCGCCACCTCTTCGTCGAACTATCTGTGGACAGTACTGCGGCTACCGATGACGCTCATCAGCCGGTTCAGTCCGGGCGAACTGGTGGCCCGCTATTCGACGATTCCCAAAATCGTCGCCAAGATAGACTTCACGCTGCCCAACGTAAGTGCCATTTTCGCCCCTGTTCTCTGCTGCTCCCTTGTCATGCTCTTCAACTGGAAACTGGGGGCGCTGGGCCTCTTCTCCATCCTGTTACTCGTCTATGTGATGCGTTCTACCACCAAGATACAGAAGAAGATCTCCATGGATCTGGAGGTAACGGAGGCACGGCTACAGAACGTGACGATGACGGGCATGAGCAACCTGGAGACCATCAAGTCGCTGGGAAGCGAACAGTATTTCTTCGCGCAATGGGAGAGAGCCTATGCACAGGCCATGAATGCCCGCGCCACCACGACTACCACCTCCGTATATCTCAGCGCCCTGCCTGTGGTGGTCCTTCAACTTACCAACAGCGCCATCCTGTGCCTGGGTACATGGTTCATACTACAAGGCGAAATGACACCCGGCATGCTCCTGGCCTCACAAGGATTGATCAACAGTTCGGTCTTTCCTGTTAATGCAGCCATCGACGGCATGCAGATCATTATGAGGCTTAACTCGAGCATCCAGCGCATCAAGGAAGTGAACGATTGCGGTGAGGAGAGTCCAGACCTGCGCCTGCCTGAAGGCGACGACCTGCCTGAAATAGCGAAACTGACGGGCGAGATAGAACTGCGCGACGTCACCTTCGGCTACGACCGCAACCAGCCCCCCACACTCAACCACTTCTCGCTGAAGATCAGGGCTGGTGAGCGCATTGCCCTAGTGGGACCTTCCGGCTGTGGCAAGAGCACGGTACTGAGCCTGGTGTCAGGACTGTATGAACCCTGGGAGGGTGAGGTGCTGTTCGACGGCAAGCCGCGCAAGGCCATCGACCGCATGACCTTTGTCAATTCGGTCTCTGTGGTCAACCAGGATGTTACGCTCTTCGCGGGCACTATTGGCGACAATGTAAAGATGTGGGACGAGTCGATAGATGATACGACCATGATGAAGGCCTGCAACGATGCACAGATCCACTACGAAATCATGGAGCGCCCAGGAGCCTATCAGGGGACTGTCGCTGAGCGCGGAAAGAACTTCAGCGGCGGCCAGCGGCAGCGCATAGAGATAGCCACAGCACTGGCCAAGGAACCCACCATCCTGCTCATAGACGAGGGCACCTCGGCATTAGACCCCGGGACGGAAGGCAAGGTGATGAAGCATATCTATGAGAAGGGGATGACGATGATCATGATAGCCCACCGGCTGGAGACCATCCGCGAGTGCGACCAGATATACGTGGTAGAACAGGGACGCATCACCCAGCACGGTACACACGACGAACTGCGGCAGATGGACGGCCTGTACAGTAACCTCTTAAAATACGCCTGACACGATGATAACGGATCCATATCTTCAGCAGTTAGCCCAGCGCATAGACGGTGACCGCAAGGCTATGAGGAAAACGCTCGACATCCTGCATGCCATGATCGACAGGAAACTATGGAAGCAGATGGAGCAGAACGTGGAGTTGCCATCGGACTTTAAGCAGATAGAGGAACTATTCGAGAAGAACAACATCTTCTTCCGCCACATCACCCTGAGCGACGGCTGGTGGTCGCGCTGTACAGGCCACATGTTAGGATTCTTGGCCGATGACGACACCCCTGTGCTGCTCATACCTGGCTTCACGGACTATACGTTCATCCACCCGAAGACCGGCGAGAGCATGAGGGCGAGCAAGAATGCCCACCTGCTGAAGAAGGATGCCGTGATTGCCTGTCAGCCATTCTCAGACAGCGGCCTGACCGCCAGGGAAGTTCTGCGCTATGGCGCGAGCCGCCTCTGCAAGTATGACTTCATCTACAGTTTGGTGGCCTGTGTGAGCATCATGCTGCTGACCATGTTCATGCCTTACGTCTGCAAGTTGATCTTTTCGGAAGTCATCCCTTCGGGTGATGCCACTCAACTTGTGCCCATTGCCACCCTGCTCGCCAGCGCTTCCGTCGGTCTGGCGATGGTGCAGATTGCACGTAATCTGGTGGTGATGCGTATCAAGGACAAGGTGGAATACGGGCTGCAGACGGCTCTGATGTCGCGGTTGCTGCTGTTGCCGGCATCGTTTGCCAAGCAATTCTCACCAGGCGACCTCTCCAACCGGCTGCTGACATTGTCGCGCATCAGTTCCACCCTGACAGCCGACTTCCTGTCGGCCATTCTGACCTTCCTGTTCTCCGGCATCATGTTCGTGCAGTTCTTCATCTATGGAGGTCCGCTGTTCTACACAGGAGTCTTAGTCATCGCCATATTGATCGGAGCCATTTCTGTGGAGTGTTACTATGCCAACAAGGTACAGAAGAATGTGAATCCCAACTCTTCAAGGCTCATAGGCATGCTGTTCTCCCTGTTTTCAGGCATTCAGAAGATCAAGACCACCGGAGCAGAGTTCCGGGCCCTCCATCAGTGGGCAAAGGCCTACGAACCCTCAGAAATGTTCGGCAGCCGCCAGCCTCTGGCCAATATGTATGCGTCCAGCGTCAGTTATTGCGTCAGATTCCTGCCCATGATTGTGACCATGGGGGCGGCCTGGCACTATGGGCTGGGGCTCTCCGACTATATTGCCTATTGTTCTGTTCTTGTGATTGTCACTCAGGCCGTAGCCCAGGTGCAGCGTATCGCAAAACTGGTGTCACGCCTGTTGCCGGAGACAAAACTCTGCCGTCCCATCTTTGACGCCCAGCCGGAAGTCAAGGAAGGCTTCGAAGTGATCAAGGATATATCAGGGCGGATGCAGATCCGCGGCTTGAAGTTCCGCTATGCCGACGACATGCCGCTGCTCTTCGACGGACTTCATCTGGACATCAACAGCGGCGACTATGTGGCACTTGTCGGCAGTTCAGGCTGCGGCAAGAGCACCCTGATGCGGCTGATGATGGGCTTGGAGAAACCCCTTGCGGGTTCCATCTTCTATGACCAGTACGATGTCAGCGACGTCAACCTGCGCAGCCTGCGACAGTACTGCATCGGCATCTGCATGCAGGACGGCCAACTCATCGAGGGCACCATCCGCGACAACATCATCTTCAGCGACCCGCAACTGACCGACGAGGATGCCTGGGAGGCCGCTCGCATGGCCGCTCTCGACAAGGACATCCGCAAGTTCCCCTTAGGCATGGACACCCCCATCACCGTCGACGGCAAAGGCGTGTCGGGCGGACAGCGCCAGCGAATACTCATTGCCCGTGCACTGGTAAGAAAGCCCAAGGTGCTCTTCCTCGACGAGGCCACATCGGCGCTCGACAACATCAGCCAGCACACCGTCGTTGAGAACCTCGCCAAAATGAAATGTACGCGCATCGTCATAGCCCACCGGCTGAGCACCATCCAACACTGCAACCGCATCATTGTGCTGAAGGACGGTCGCGTAGCCGATGACGGAAACTTCAAGGAACTCCAGGCGCACGGCTATTTCTTGGATTTTAAAAATACAGAAGGCGATGAAGAATAGAATCGATTTACGCCATTTGACCGGCTTAATATTCCTCAGCCTGTTCCCCTTGAGAAGTATGGGGCAGGTATCGCTGACATTGGACGAGGTGATACGGCTGGCCCAAGACAGCGCCATCACCGCTTTCCAGAGCCAGCAGGAATTCAGTAGCCAACAGGCATCCTATGAGGCTTTCGAGGCATTGCGCAAGCCACAACTGTCGTTGAGAGTCGTGCCCAATTACTCTCGCATCGTCAGCGACCCCAGCCGAGACTATGTTTACCTGCGCAACTATGATATCTTCTCCACTTCGGCCCAGTTGAGACTCAGTCAGAAGGTGCTGCCATTCGGCGGTGAAGCCTATGTGGGCACGCAGGCCATTTGGAGTGAGTACTTTCGCAAGGAAGCCTCCGGATACCCACGACAGTTCGTGGCCAGTCCGCTGATGGTTGGCTATAGCCATGACCTGTTGGGCTACAACCCCTTCGGATGGGAGAAGAAAGTGGAAGACCAGCGCCTGAAGGCAGCACGCTGCCAGCACGAATACGATCTGCGACTTCTTGCCGAAGAAGCAGCAGTACGCTACTTTCGCCTGGCATGTAAGCAACGGGTGTTGCAGATGCGTTTGGAGGAGATGTATCTGAACGACACACTTTTGGCCATTGCCCGCGAGAAAGCGACCATTGCCATCGTCACGCTGGCAGAACTGCACTCGATAGAGGTGCAGCAGCAGAATGCCGCCAACCAGGTGGAAGTGGCGCGAAAAGATGAGTGGAATGCCAGGACAGAACTGGCATCCTTGTTGCGTTTGGAACAACTGCCTGCCGACCTGGCTCTGTTGAGCATACCAGACATGCTCCCTCCTGTCGCCTATACTTCGGAGGAGGTCGTAAAACTTGCCTTGTCCAACAGTCCGGCATACCAGCATCAGATGGCAGAACTTACTGAAGCGCGCCATCAGGAATACAAGACACGCAAAGAGCGGGGCATCAATGTCGGGCTTGACGTCAACCTGGGAATGCAACAAGTCAATAATACATTCGGAAGTGCCTACAAGAACCAGCATTTGTATGCTTTAGGCTCCGTGCAGTTTTCAATACCGCTGATGGATCATGGTGCAGCCAAAAAGCGTCATGAGAAGGCTGCGGCCTGGGCGAATCGACAGGAACTGGCATCCCAGGAGGTGGAGCGCCTGTTGGCAGAAGACGCCGCTGTGACCCTGCAGAAACTGCAATCCAGCAGAGGCAGGCTTACCAGCACCGAAAAGACCATCAAATTGGCAGAAAAGACGTACAATGAGACGGCCGACAACTATGCCAACGGTCTTTGTGACATCAACACCTTCACTCTGGCAGAGTCGCGATGGGCTACTGCCTACACTAACTATCTGGCTGCCTTGGAAGAATTCTGGGTAAGTCACTATCATCTGCAAACTCTCATCAATTATGAATAAGTATATCCGTTTTTCACTCCTCGCCATGCTCTTTGCGCTGCTCACTGCCTGTCAGTCGAAAAGCGACGTGAAACCCGTTCCACAGCAGGCCGATACGCTGACTGTGCAACCGCAAAAAGCCCCCTCACACCAGGAGACTCCGAGTTTTTCGACAGCCATCAAGGGTAAGATCATGACGGTCCGCGAGGTGCCTGTCTATAGCCGTATCTCAGAACAGATCACCATGTTCGCCATAGATAATGTTGGACAGGAAGTCAGAAAAGGCCAGGTCGTAGCACGACTTAGCGATGCTGCCTTGCGTGTGAAGATAGCCCACAGCCGTGCTAAACTGGAGAAAGCCGAATTTCAATATCAGGCCATTCTGATGGGTCAGGGCTATAAGCACGACAATCTTGATGCAGCACCGGAAAACATCAAGAAAATGGCTCGTATCAGCAGCGGATACAACGAAGCGAGGGCCGAGTTACACGAACTGGAACATGAACTGTCCTATTGTACCATTACCGCCCCCATTTCTGGATATGTGATCAAAATTCAAAACACACTCTATGGTATGGCCAAGCAGGGTGAACCGCTCATCTACATCGTAGATGCAGAACATCTGAAGGTCGGTTTTGACGTGCTCGAAAATGAAGTGCCAAGATATTGGGATGGAGCCATTCTCACCGTCTCTACCGTTGCATTCCCCTCAGAGCAGCATCCTGCTACGATTTCAGCCGTCGGTGCGGTTGACGACAATGGCATGGTGCACGTTGAAGCCACACTGGAGCCACACCCCCATCTGGCACCAGGCATGACGGCATTCATCACCGTAAAAAACGTTCCACCCTCAGATTAACCTGCTGCCATCCTGGCACACAAGGTTGACTACATCAGGCCTTCGACGGGCAGGGTGGCATCCTTGCGGTAGGCGAGGCCCGTGACGACGCAGCAGAGGTCGCCATGCTGGTTGGTGATGCGCACCTCGACGTAGGGGATCTTGTGATGGTTATACACCTCGGTAGCCTCGGCGGTAAGCGTGTCGCCGGCCTTGGCACTATGGAGGAACATGATGTTGTTCTCGATGCCAAAGGTGAGTCCCTGATGACTGTTCATGACGGCGGCCAGCGCAATGTCGGCCAACGTGAAATAGACGCCGCCCTGACAGACGCCTCCGGCATTGAGGTGCTCGGCGGTGACCGTCAGTTCGGCCGTGGCATGGCCTTCATGAATGTCTGTGAGCCGGCAACCGCTATTGGCTGCGAAACGGTCGTTCTGTGAAAGGAAATCTTTGAGTGTCATACGGTGATGAGTTGATGTTCCTGAAGTTTCTGGACGATGGGGATGAGTTGGTCGACAGGAGTTCCGATGATGTCGCTGATGGCGATGAGGTCGTTGCGCCCGTCGGCATAGGCGGTGAAGTGCTGCATGGCGCGGAAGGCGGCATAGGTGCCCTTCTGGCTGATGGTGGGATAGAGGCCGCGCTTGCCCAACTGGGGCTCGCAGGGAACGGTCATCCTATAGTAGCGATTGTGCTCGAGGGCGTTGACAACCTTCACCATCACGTCGTAGGAGCCCTGCAGGCCCTCGGGACTGATGAGCGTCATATCGTCGGCAGAGGTGTGGTACTCCGGATACTCGTGATACTTGCTGCGGCAGAAGGCGCACACGGGCAGTCCGACCCCAGCGGAGCCGTACTGGCGCTCGTCGGAGGCACGCTTCATGAACGAGTAGCGGATGTAGTCGGGATAGTGGTATCGGAGCACGTTCTGCAATACGCGGTCGGCCAGCGTATCCTCATATTTGGTGCTGACCATCGAATAGGTGCGGTCGTCGCCCACGCAACTCAGTACGAAGCCCGCCTTGACGTGCTGCTGCATCTCCGTGAGGTTCGTGGCTTGGGAGCGCCCAGAGGCCGATGGACGGCTCAGGTAGGTGATGGAGCCGATGGTCTCGGGCACGATGATGAAACGATAGGTGTAACGGCGGCTCGCGAGGCTCTGCACGTAGCGGATGAGGGCCGCCATCAGGCAGGGACCGGAGAGTTCGTTGTTCGCCATCGAGGGGTGGCAGAGGTAGGTGGAGAAGAATATCTCCTCGTCGGTCTCGCCAGGCACGATGAGTTCGCCATAGGTGAGTGAGCCGTCCTCAAGCGTGCTGTCGATACACACCTCGTACTGGTCGTCTGTGAGCCGCTGCTTCTGCCGCTCACTCATGCAGAAGCCCCAGCGCTCCTTATAATAAGAGGTGACATAAGGAATCCAGTCGGGCTGATCGGGCTGGGTGTAGACATGTTCGAGCAACTCCTCACGACTCACCGTCTGATGCACAGGCACGGAATAGCCTAGCACATGCAGGTTACAATCGCGGAAGTCAATGATGGTCTCGCCCTGCATGTTCTTGATCCATCCCCCTCGGATATTCCACTCACGGGGCACCGTCCAGTCAAACACCTCTGTGCCTGAGGGCACCTCGAAGACCTTCATCTCGGGCACCTGCTCACGGATCATCTCGAGCGACTGACGGAAGCCGTTGCCCGTGATGCTGCGGCAGATGGGGAACAGCCTCTCTGCCAGCCCGTACATATAATCGCCTATTGATGTTTTCATTCTTATATTCTTTTTTTGTTTATAGTTTATTGTTTATAGATGATAACCAGGCAAGCCACTCGTGAGGGCTATGGGATGAGACCGTTCTGCCTTTAGAAGTAATCATCTATAAACTATAAACTTTAAACTATAAACAATAAACTATAAACAATAAACTATTAATTCGTTTTTACCGCTGCTATTTTGGATGTGTAGTACTGTTTGAAGTCCGTCCACTTATAATAAGGATAGCAGTCGGTAGGCACAGGCAACTTAGCCTCCTGGCCATTCAGCAGGCACTTCACGAGGACGTCGTCAGGGGCCTTCTTGCTGCGATAGAACACCAGTTGGATGTTGGAGGCCTTACCCGTCTGCCAGTTCTGATAACAGTTCTTCACCTCATACGGGTCCTCGGGGTCCTTGTCTGCCCCATTGATGCCCATGAGTACCGTCAGAGGGCCAAGACAGGTATCGTGGCCGAAGCGGAGGTCGGCGATGCGGTCGCTGCTGCCATCAAGCACGGCCTGGGCCTTGGCAATGATGTCCTGAAGGATGGGGATCATCTCATTCTGCGGTCCGAACACCCAGGAGTAGGACCCGAGGTTCGACTGCTCCCACTGGGCAGCGATCTCCTCGTCGCTGACAAGCCCGTCCATCATCCCCTCGTGGCCGATACTTGGCAGCGAGGTGTAGAGGTTGATCAGGTTGCTGCCAATATGGTGAAGGTTGCCAGGCAGGGAGTCTGTGCTGGTGAAGGTGCGCTTGACGATGATGTCACGCAACGACTCGTCTGTCGGGAACTTATCCTTATTCTTCTCCCAGCGCGGCGTGGCCTTCGGGAACTGGCGCTTCTTCGGGTTCTGGCGGTCGCTGGGCACCACCCCGTCGAGTGTGAAGCGCGACGACTGCTCGCGGATCTCGATAGCAGGATTGCATTGCACGAGTTCCTGACAGAACGACGACATGCTGAGCACACAGCGCCCTGACAGCGAGGCGATGGCCAGCACGTTGCCGCCTTTCTTGAACACCTCGGGGAAGTTGTTATACATCGTCCGGGCGATAAACTGGTGCTGCTGCCAGCCCAGTTCGGAGAGTTCGCTCACGCCCGTCTGCAGTTCCTCCTTGGCTGCCATGAACTTCCCGAAGAAGGCCTCACCAGCCGCAGTCAGTTGTCCACGCTCGTGTGCCTTCGTCAGCAGGTTGGCCAACTCCTGATAGAGCATCGCGTTCCAGTAGTAGCGCGAGCCGTGACGGCCGTAGTGGCTGATGTAGAACGGCTTGTAGCCCTTCGGCGCCTTTGTCAGTTGACGGTTAGCAAACGAGTACGGATAGTCTGTGCCGTACGATTTTCTCGGGTCGCCCTTCAGTTGGTCGAGCGCAGCGCTTCCTTGTGCCCAGGTCGTCAGGGCCAGCAAGAGAAGCATCACAATGGTTAAGTTCCTTTTCATGCCGCAAAGTTAATCATTTATTCTCAAACAATCCATATTTATCCCTCTTTTTTTTGGATATTTCATAGTTTTCACTTATCTTTGCACCGGATTTAACTAAGTGTATCGATGAACAACAGGCTGACGATACTGACCATCACGGGCTCCGACGGCACTGGCGGCTCCGGGGTGCAGGCTGATATCCGCTGTATCAGCGAGTTAGGCGGGCAGGCCACTTCTGCCATTACCTCCATCACCGTACAGAACACCCTCGGCATCCAGGAGTTCTACGACCTGCCAGCCGCTACCGTCCGCGAACAGATAGAGGCGATCCTCAACGACCTGCAGCCGCAAGTGGTCAAGATCGGCCTGCTCCGCCGCATCGATGTGGTGCAGGCGGTGGCAGAACTGATGCGGAAGTATCATCCCCGGCATATCATCTATGCCCCTGTGCTCCACTCCACTCGCGGCGAACTGCTCGTAGCACCTCAGGTGTATCAGGCCATCCAGTCGCTGCTCATCCCCCTCTGCACCGTCGTACTTGAGCCGTCAGACCTGCCCATGGCCGTCAGACAGCATGGCCACGCCAACCAGTTGTCGGCAGCCCTGGCCTTCTATCTCTGCAGCGGCGAGAGCCTCAACGAGGCCATGCTGCATGCCCGCAGTTATCTGAGTCTGACTCCGAAAGGCTATACCGACGATAACAGCCGCAGCGGCGAACTCTACAACCTCTTCCTCAATGCCATCGACAGGTTCCACCATCGTTACAGCGACGTGGCCTTCTATGCCGGGCAGTTAGGCGTCAGCCCCCGTTACCTGGCACAGGTCACCCGCCACATCGCCCACCGTTCGCCCAAGTCCATGATCGACCAGCGCATCACAGACGAGATCACCCGCCTTCTCACCACCACCAACAAGCCCCTCAAGGAGATAGCCCGTCTGCTCGGATTCTCCTCGCAGGCCCATCTGTCGCGCTATTATAAGAATCAGCGGGGACAGGCTCCCAGCGACATTCGCAAGTAGAAGCACATTTACCCATTTTGAGTTTTCGTTTATCAGAACGGGAACCCCGTGACGTATTGTCCCACGTTTGTTGTTACTTTGCAGCCGATTTCATCAACCAAACAATAAAACGACAATGGAGACAAACGCAAGACAAGACTTGAACCGCCAACTGGCCCAGATGCTGAAGGGCGGTGTGATTATGGACGTGACCACCCCCGAGCAGGCCCGTATCGCCGAAGATGCCGGCGCCTGTGCCGTGATGGCGCTGGAGAGGATTCCCGCCGACATCCGTGCCGCTGGCGGAGTGTCGAGGATGAGCGACCCTAAGATGATCCGCGGCATCCAGCAGGCGGTGAGCATCCCCGTGATGGCCAAATGCCGCATCGGACATATCGCCGAGGCCAAGATCCTGCAGGCCATCGAGATCGACTACATCGACGAGAGCGAAGTGCTCAGTCCTGCAGACAACACCTGCCACATCGACAAGACCAAGTTCGACGTGCCTTTCGTCTGCGGTGCCAGGAACCTGGGCGAGGCCCTGCGACGTATCGCCGAGGGTGCCACGATGATCCGCACCAAGGGAGAGCCCGGCACAGGCGACGTGGTGCAGGCCGTGAGCCACCTGCGACTGATGCAGAGCGAGATACGCCGACTGGCATCTATGAGCGAGGATGAACTCTTCGAGGCCGCCAAACAGTTGCAGGCACCTTACGACCTGGTGC
>Ga0256407_10004655_pt1 | contig 22679 bp, 14 predicted proteins | sample RumenRJG_04DNA_FD_193489 | JGI IMG/M metagenome (GOLD analysis project Ga0256407, IMG submission 193489) | Bovine rumen microbial communities from Lethbridge, Alberta, Canada - RJG_04 | ecosystem: Host-associated > Mammals > Digestive system > Stomach > Rumen | place: Canada: Alberta... | reverse complement strand
GAGATACAAACAACTCATGGCATGGGTGAAACCTTCGGTGAAATATGATGATAACGCTCCTGCATATGTTAAGGAATATGCAGCCAGTCATGAGGACAAAATTTTTGAGGTTGGCAATGAGAAGTACGTGGAGATGGCGGACGCAGCTTTCCGCGTTATCCCAGGTGACTATGTTACGACGGACGATGGTACAGGCATTGTGCATATCGCACCTACTTTTGGCGCCGATGACGCCAAGGTTGCCAAAGCTGCCGGCATTCCATCGCTGTTTATGATCAACAAAGGCGGTGAGACCCGTCCGATGGTTGACTTACAAGGCAAATACTACCTCACGACGGAACTGGCAGAGTCATTTGTTGATAAATGCGTGACTCTCAATGCCTATAAGACTCATGAGGGCGACTATGTGAAAAATGCCTATGACCCACGCTATGCCAATTTGGACGAGAAAGAACTCCAGAAGACAGAAGACCTGAATGTAGTAATCTGTATGGAGATGAAACAGGAAGGCATAGCATATAAAATAGAGAAACACGTTCACAATTATCCGCACTGTTGGCGTACCGACAAACCTATTCTGTATTATCCTTTGGACAGCTGGTTCATACGCTCCACCGCTGCGCGAGAACGCATGATGGAACTGAACAAGACTATCTTCTGGAAACCGGAGAGTACAGGTTCAGGACGTTTCGGCAAATGGCTGGAAAACCTGAACGACTGGAACCTCAGCCGAAGCCGTTATTGGGGTACTCCGCTGCCGATCTGGCGTAATCGTGAATCACAGGAGGAAATATGTATCGGCTCTATAGAAGAGCTTTCTGCAGAGATAGATAAAGCCGTTGCAGCTGGTGTGATGAAAGAAAATCCGTTTACAGCGAAAGGCTTCGTTGTAGGTGACTATTCCAAGGAAAACTACAAGAAGATTGACTTGCACCGTCCGTATGTTGACGATATCGTTCTGGTCAGTCCGACAGGTAAGCCCATGAAGCGTGAAACCGACCTGATAGACGTATGGTTTGACTCCGGTGCGATGCCTTATGCACAACTGCACTATCCGTTTGAGAACAAGGCACTTGTTGACTCAGGCGAATTCTATCCGGCGGACTTTATCGCTGAGGGTGTTGACCAGACACGCGGATGGTTCTTTACCCTGCACGCTATCGCAACGATGGTCTTTGACAGTGTCGCATATAAATCTGTTATAAGTAATGGTCTTGTTCTGGATAAAAACGGCAATAAGATGAGCAAGCGTCTGGGTAATGCCGTAAACCCGTTTGAAGCTATAGAAAAATACGGTTCAGATCCTCTGCGTTGGTATATGTTGACAAACTCGTCGCCGTGGGATAACCTTAAATTCGACGAGACGGGTGTGGCAGAGGTATCACGTACTTTCTTTAGTAAACTTCACCAGACTTACGCTTTTTTGGCGATGTATGCCAATGTTGATGGATTTACTGCACAGGAGGAAAGTGTGCCGGTGGAGAAACGGCCGGAGATAGACAGATGGATTCTGTCACAGCTACATACTTTGACAGCTGAGGTTATGGCCCATTTCGAAGATTTGGAACTGACCAAGGCAGGCCGCCTTATAGAGTCGTTCGTTATAGACGATTTGTCTAACTGGTATGTACGTTTGAACAGAAAACGTTTCTGGGCAGGCGGAATGACGGAAGACAAACTTAGCGCCTACCAGACGCTCTTTACTTGTATGGAGACTGTCAGTCGCCTCATGGCGCCGTTTGCACCTTTCTACTCAGATGCCCTGTATAGTGACTTGATGAAAGTGGCTACTGGTAATGAAGGGATGTGTGTGCACTTGGCGGACTATCCAGAATCTGATGCCTCAATGATAGATACTGAACTCCAGTCACGCATGAGCCTTGCGCAGAAAATCACATCAATGGTTCTCTCTCTGCGCAAAAAGCAACAGGTCATTGTGCGCCAGCCGTTACAATGCATCATGATACCCGTTCAAGACGAGAAACAGAAATCGCGCATCGAAATGATGGCAGACTTGATAAAGAGTGAAGTCAATGTTAAGGAAATCCGATTTGTGGCATCTATCCAGCTCGAAAAGAGTGTTAAATGCAACTTCCGTGTAATGGGCAAGAAGTACGGCAAACTAATGGGCAGCGTCAACAAAGCCGTTACAGCATTGTCTCAAGAGCAGATTGCTGCACTGGAAAGAGACGGGAAACTGCCGTTGACTGTTGACGGACAGGATGTCGAGATACTGAAAGATGATGTTGAAATCTTCAGTCAAGACATTCCAGGCTGGAGTGTTGTCAACGATGGTGTCATAACTGTTGCTCTGGACATAGAAATCACGGAAGAACTTAAGCAGGAAGGCATTGCCCGTGAAGTCGTAAAACGTATCCAGACATACCGCAAAGACAATAACTTCAATATTACAGACCATATTCATATCATCATGGAAGAACGTGAGGACATAAAGAAAGCCGTGGAAAATTTCAGGGAATACATATGTTCGCAAGTCTTGTGTGACAAATGGGAGTGGGGAATGACTGGTAATTCAGAGTTTGAGTTTGATGATTATAAACTTAAAGTAACAATCGAAAAGCTTTAATCATGACAGAAAAAAAACGTTATTCCGACGAAGAACTACTGGAGTTCAAAGAACTGATTCTGACAAAATTGGAATTGGCAAAGAAAGATTACGAACAGATGATGAGTGCTTTGATGAATAAAGAGGGCAACGGCGCCGAAGACACTTCACACACTTACAAGGTCATGGAGGACGGTTATGCCACTCAGAGCAAGGAGGAATTGTCGTTGCTCGCTTATCGTCAGCAAAAATTCATGAAAGGCCTTCAGGCAGCGTTGGTACGGATTGACAATAAGACTTACGGCATCTGTCGTGAGACCGGAAAACTTATTCCCAAGGAACGTCTGCGTGCTGTGCCACATGCTACCCTGAGTATCGAGGCCAAAGCAAAAAGAAACAAGAAGTGACTACGTTGAAGAAATCTTCTTGTTTTAAAGGGATGTGGGCCGTTGCGGTCATCATTCTTATACTTGTTATTGACCAGGTCTTGAAGATATTTGTCAAGACGAATTTCCGTCTGGGCGAGATGCGTCAGATATGTGGCGCAGATTGGGCTAACCTTTATTTTGTTGAGAATAAAGGTATGGCTTTCGGACTCGACATCGTCGGCGGAACAATTCTCTTGTGCTCCTTCAGGATAATCGCTGTGGCGCTGTTGGTTATTTTCCTGATGCGGATTATCAGATCAAATTTCCCGACAGCTTTCATCCTGTGTATCTGTCTCGTACTTGCAGGTGCCGCGGGCAACATATTCGATAATATCTTCTATGGAGCATTCTTTACGGAGAGCACACCATGGAGGGTTGCTACGAATGTTCCTTTCAACGAGGGCTATTCAACGTTGTTTGTCGGCAAAGTCGTGGATATGTTCTATTTTCCTGTCATCCGAACTGTGTATCCTGACTGGGTACCCGTGCTTGGCGGTCAGCAATTTGTTTTCTTCAGTCCGATTTTTAATTTTGCCGATGCAGCGATAACATCGGGCACACTTGCTGTTATTTTGTTTTATAGAAAAACGTTGCAGAGGGCATATATGCTTTTTGAACACAAGAAGGAGAGCACTGATGATGTTTAGACTCGGACTATTGATATTGGCACTGTTTCTCGCAACATCATGCCATCGGAAACAGCCGAAAGATATCTTAAGCGAAAACGACATGCAATCGCTGTTGTACGATTATCACATCTCCAAGGCTATGGCTTCCCAAACCGACAGCGCGGAGTATTACAAACGCTATTATTTTCTTCAGGTGCTTAAACAGCATCACCTTACAGAAGATCAGTTCAACAAGTCGCTTTTATGGTATAATCAGCACACGGCTACGTTGTATAAAATATACGAGCGAATCAACAAGAGGATACTCCGCGAGTCAATGACACTGGGTGCCGTGGCGAGCGAGAGTCATTATTATAACTCTTTGACTGCTTCTGGTGATACGGCGAACATCTGGAACGGCAGTTCTTATTATATCTTGTCTCAGATAGGTGTCAACAATAGGTTCTCGTTCAGGATTGAGCCTGACTCTACGGTACAACCCCACGACACCTACCTGTTCCATTTTATCTCTAAGTTTGTATTTTCAGACGGCCAGCGTGATGCTGTAGCAGAGTTGTATGTGACATACGATGACGGTTCCGTCCAGAATGCCTCAATCCGTATCTATGGTGACGGTCCCTACCAGTGTGAATTAAGGACATCCGAAAAGAAACTCACTGCTGTCAGCGGTTTTGTGTATCTGAAAAGCGAGTATTCGGAGAAGCCACGTCTTCTGTTCATTACGCGCCCTGCGCTGATTCGATTCCATGAGAAAGTCCAAGAGGTTAAGGAGTCTCCTGATACCAAGATGCATGTAGATACATTAAGACGTAATACCGACAGCATAATGCCTGATCCGACTGTCATGGACCATCGCCCTGTGCCTCGCACCAAACCGGTTCCTTTCAGGAAGCACCGTTAATCCATACGTTGTTTGTAATCGTTGTAAGAGTATTCTCGCAACAAAACCATCTCTCCGTCTGTCTTCTTCAGAGCTATGGAAGGGTGGTTGATGCCGTTAAACATATTGGTCTTGACCGTAGTGTAGTGAATCATGTCCTCCAAAATGACGTCATCGCCAATATGCAGTTGTTTTCCGAAATTCCAGTAGCCGATATAGTCTCCACTCAGACAGCTGTTGCCGCCGAGCCTGTAGACATTGTTTGATGTCTGTTCTGCCTCACCATAGTCCTTTAGAATGACGGCACCTCTGACTTCGGGTTGATATGGCATTTCCAGACAGTCGGGCATGTGGCACGTGAAACTCACGTTGAGTATGGCTGTCTTGATGCCTCCGTTCTCAACGATGTCAACGACCTTGCTCGTAAGGTATCCTGTCTGCCAGAGAAACGCTGAACCGGGTTCCAATATGACTTGCAGGTTGGGATGCCTTTGGCGCAGTCTGTTTATTGTCTCAATGAGAAGCGGAATATTGTAACCCTTGCGTGTCATCAGATGACCGCCGCCCACATTCAGCCATTTTATTTTTTCCAGCAGATGTCCGAACAGATTTTCCACATTTTGCAGTGCATGGGCCAATGACGAAGCGTCATTTTCGCACAGGCAGTGGAAATGCAAACCCTCCACACCGTCAGGGATATCTTGCAATTGTTCTGCAGTGATGCCAAAGCGTGAACCTCTTGCGCAGGGGTTGTACAACTCTGTCTCTATCTCTGAATATTCGGGGTTGATGCGCAGCCCCATGGAAATCCTGTGGTGACGGCTGTCGCTGTTCCATTTGATAACTTTATCCTTAAATTTATCAAATTGTGTCAATGAGTTGAATGTGATGTGTTTACTGTATGTCATCAACTCGTTGAAAGTCTCCTCTTCGTATGCAGGGGAATAAGTGTAGGTTTTGCTTTTGAACTCCTCGTCAGCCAGATGTGCTTCGTAGAGCGAACTTGCTGTAGTGTACTCCACATATTCTCTAATAATAGGAAACACTTTCCAGTTGGCGAAGGCCTTGAGCGCCAGGATAACCCGTGCGCCTGATTCCTTACTTACGCGTTGTATCAGACTAAGATTATCTCTCAGTTTCTTTTCCTCTATGACATAGCAGGGGTTATAGTCGTTCATCATACTTTAAAAATATCTTTGTGCAAAGATACGCAAAAATCCCCTCACAACATTCGCCGTCGCAGACTTGTTGTTCCCGTCGTCAGATAGGACAAAAAAACAGTAACTGCCCGAATATCTCAATGCGAGGTATCCGGGCAGCGATAAAATTTTTGTGTTTCTACTATCGTGTTGATTTTCAGTAGACTTACTCATCCACGAAGTGATCTGTTGATTGTTACTTTATAATAATTTTTTTGCCGTTTTTCATGTAAATACCCTTTGTGGTTGGCTTTCCATTGAGCATGCGACCGTTCAAATCGTACCACCTGATGTTTGCATTGCAATCGTCAATTACTTGTCGTGTGTCTATTCCCAATACTTTTTCTGGAACAATCTTGATGGCGCTGATGTATGCGTTAGCTCCAGATAAACCTTTCTTCTTGAAATTAATGCTTGGTGCGAGAGCTGAAGAAGAAGTTGCATGGAGATATACAACTACGTGGGTTGCTTCGGTTACATCATAGTTTATTTTAGCCCAACCTGGCTCAGCTTGCGTGATACTTACGGCATTCTGACCGTCTATCATTACATTAATCGTATAGCCTGGCAGAGTCTGACAGTTGACATAGATCTCACCTTTTCCTGCCGGAATATCGAAAACCAGTGAACCAGGTAATGATGCCACCCATGCGCTTGAACCGGGGATGAGTGTCTCTAATGCTTCTGACACCTGCTCGTCGGTCAACAATGTGGAGATTTCCAACTGCCCTGTCTCCTTGTTATATATATCATTACCAGTAGAGCTAAACACTATAGCGTCGTCATTCGGGTCAGTCAGGTTGAATTGGATGAGTGTTGCTTCATCGTCAGGAGCTGTTACTGGCACTTTGCCAATCTCAACAATCTTTGATTTTACTTTGTTTTCTTCGTCATCAAAGAAATTTTGTGCTTTCGTGTCGAAATGGACTCCTGGAGTAAGGATGGCGATACTTTCGTCAGCAATCGTAAAACTATTACATCCAATAGCAACAAACGCATTGGCATCCGTTGCTTCAGCATATATATGGCCTAATTTGGATACGGTGAGTTCTTGATTCAGTTTCATTGCAACGACTGCGCCTTTTACTGTGATGTCGCACTCGTGCACCTTGACACCATTTGCCTGTATGGCTATTGATTGTGTGCTTGCATTGGCTGTCAATAGCAGTTTTCCTGTCTTATTTTCGCTTTTAAATACCACTCCTCCAGTCATAGAAACGATGCATCTTTCGGCATTGATAATGGCACATTCGCCCACTGGATTAATAATCAGCGCACCGTTCGTTTCATCAACAATTATACCCTTTTTTATAGCTGGATCCAGTTCGGTTGCGTCAATCACCCAGTTGTTCAGGTTTAGTGTGCGTGTCTCTTTATCGAAGCTTACTTTTCCGTTGCCTAAGACATCAGCGGCGTTGAGAGAGGTGACTGTGACACCCATTACTTTAATGCCTGAGGTTGAAACTATGAGTGTATAACTTGCTGTAGCTCCTTCATAAATATTGTTGCCAACGGTCTCACAAGTAATATTAGCTATGCCCACAGCCTTGATGGTTACTTCACCAGTTTTTTCGTTGACTTCTGCCACGTCTGTATTACTACTATACCACTTGTCTATTGTCACATTGTTGGGGTTGAGAAGTGTAGGAGCTGTAAACGGCACATTTAGTTCACCATATACAAACAGTCCTTCGTCACTAGCATTAACTCCCTCAAATGATATATTCGGGTCACGTTTCTTTACATTGACGGTGTAGTACCCTGTGGCTGCATAGTGGGTGTCCGTCTCATCAATGTGGGCAAATATGCGGGTTGTTCCTTTGGAGAGGAATGTAACGGTACCCGTTTTTTCGTCTACGGAAGCGATTTCTGGGTTTTCCGATGTCCAACGGTCGATGGTATGCATCTGTAAGTTCATTGGTGCAGACATATTATCACCCACGAAGCCTGTAATCTCGGTCTGGAAGAAATTGATGTAAATATTCTCTTTTGGTTCTTCTACGGTGAGTTCGTACTCGGCGGTGGTTCCATACCAGTTGTCATTACCATGCCAGGTAGCCCGAATGATTGTCTTGCCGTAGGATACAGGAGTTACGCTTCTGGCATTTACCGTTGCCACAGAAGGATTGCTGGACGTTAGCTCACACTCTGTGGCATATATGTATTTTGTCAACATCTGTGGTACGTTGTTTACAACGTAAACGTCCAGGATGCTTATTTCAAGATTGGGAGGAGTAAAAGTGAAAGCGCCAGGGTCTTTTCCGTCCCATATAAGACGAGCCTTGCTTACCGTACCGCTTCTGTCAGTATATTTACCTACGGCTTCGCCTTTTACCACCGTATAATGAATGGTGTGGTTAGTGGCAGAACCTACGAGAGTGACGACGCCGTTTTCACCAAGTGTATACATCTGTTCGCTATAGGTTACATCGGCTGTTCCTACACCTACAATGAGTACGATGGCTTGGCCTTGTTCATTATATGTCCTGACTACAGACTCATTTGTAGAGCTAAGCGATGTAACATAGCTCTGGGTGTTAGGACACTTACCGTATTCTCCTACTTTCACCGTTGCTGAAACTTCTAATTTAGTACGGTCAGCCGACTGTCCTGGAAACATGTTTGGCGTGAAACTGTCCGCTTTTATACAAAGCGGAAGAACAGCCATTGCCCACAACCAAATAAATGCAATTTGTCTAAAAGAGTAATGTTTAATTTTCATAATTGTTTATTAAATGAGTTGATAAATTAAAAGAGTTAATAATATGTTGTTTTGTTTATTTTACATTTTTCATCCATATTTTTTTCTGGCAAATTTTGTACAGTTGTCATTTCCGTCACTCCGAGTGTCTTCTAGTTTGAGTAACTGTTCTAAATACTCATGTACATAGTTTGTAGCCGCTTCCTGATATTTTGTCTTTGTCATTGTCAGAGCGTTGATATTTTCGCTTTTTTATACTACAAAGTTGTGATGATATGGGTATTATTGTCTTATCATTTTATTAAATTGTTTTATCATTTTGTGCAATATGATATATCAAAGCCCGCGAAAATACTATTTTCGCGGGCTTTGTGTGCATCTTTTGATGCACAAGATTATTGATCGTAATTATAAATTCTCAAGTTTCGTTCCCCTTTTGTCGCTCAAGATATTGGGTCGGTGTCAGGCCGAAGTTTTTCTTAAAAGCCCTTGTGAAATTGGGAGTGTCGTTGTATGCACAGAGTGTAGCGATTTCAGAAATGTTCAGTTCCGGGTGGACATCCAGCAGATGACGGGCACGCTGCATACGTATGTTGATAATGAAGTCTTGCGGTTTTTCACCTGTTACATTGTCCAGTCGCTGACGTAATTGATATAGACTCATGCACATTTTTCTTGCCACGTGATTTGCGTCGGGTTGTCCTTCGCAGATGAGTTCATTGACACTATTGACGAAACGTTCCAAAAATTCGCGATCGCCAGTTTGCAACTCTGTATAGTCGTTTCGACTGGTTGACGTGGTGATGGCATGGTCATAGTGTTCGCTAAGTACATTGTATTTCTCGTTCAACTCTTTGATATGTGCACTCAACTCCGCATTAATACGTGCTTGATATTGATGCCGGCGTCTCATCAGCCACCAGATACCCATAGACAGAATGGCGATGACAATTGCTATAGTGATAGCCCATAGTTTTGCACGCTGTTGTTTACTGTTTTTTATCTGTAACCAGTCATTGCCGAATGCTGCGTTGTATTCAGCCAATTTTTCGGCCGACATATTATTATATAGTGAGTCTTTTAATACTTCAAAACGTTTTAGGCAACGTCTGGCTTCAGCAGGCTCGTGTTTCCACAGACACTCGTAGAGTCCTCGCTGAGATTGTATCTCATTGTAAGGGTCACCTAATTCGCAGAAAATATCGGCAGCTTCCCGATAGTAAAGTGCAGCCTCTTTTTCGCGGTCTTGTGAGAGTACTGTCATACCCATTTTGTTGAGTGCGATGCCGAGTGAATGACGGTCGTGTATTTTGCGTAGATAGGGGATGACTTGCCGCAACGTCGTTTCTGCCTTCTTATACTCGTGCTTACCGATGAGTACGGAGGCTTTTTGTACTAGCCGTATCATTGCCTGGGTTTCATTACCCAATTGTTTGTCTATTTTGTATGCGCGTTCAATATACGGTAATGCCTTCTCGTCATCTCCCTTTGCATGATATATCTCAGAGGCCATCGCTTGTAATACGGCCATTCGATGGGGATTATTGGCTTTTTCAGCCATTTCAATGCCTTTGAGTACATATTGTTCCGCTTCATTCGGCAGGTTAGCACCCATGTAGATGGCCGCTAATGTGTTCAGGCTTGAAGACATCACGTCAGGGTCACCGCTTTGCTCGTCTAATGCATAACATTCTTTTGCATATTTAGCTGCTGTCTTGTAGTCCGATAGACGGATATTGATAATTGCCAACAAGTTCAGACAGTCGGCCTCGCTCTCTGTGCCTTTTGTCAGTGGCAGTGCCTCGCAGGCAGTCTTTAGGGCCTCCTTATACTGTTGTGCGGTATACAAACTGTCAGCCATTTCAATCAGTTTATCGCCTTTTTTGTCGGCAATCACTTCGTTGGGCAACACCCCGGCAACCGCAATAAAGATACATCTAATTATGTTTATGATGTATTTTCTTCTTGAGTGATGATGTCTCCTAAGTTTTGTAATCATTCGCCATAATTTTTTTGATTCTCATGCAAAGATACATAAAGAATATTACAGGAAATTGATAACCATTTTTTTTCTGCAATGTTTAAGTAGTTGCTTTTGATTGTATTAGTGTCGGTGGTTTTGTTGCATGATTATTTTAATCATTCCGCAGTTCGCCGGCATGTTTTCTAAAAGAAGCGTTATACCAGTCTATGGCCATTTTCTTCATATGCAAAGCAATGCCAGTATGTGTGGCAGCCAGATTCGTTGTTTCTTTTTCGTCGTTCTCAATGTTGTATAATTCTGCATCGGTCCCGTCATAGTTTACAAGCAGTTTCCACTTACCGTCCCTGACCGCAATGTTTGGACTGCGGAACTGATAGGCGTTCTGGGGTTTGGCTTTTCCTACAAACTGTTGGCCAAATTCCCAGAACATGGGGACGTTTCTTTTCCGGGCGGTCTTACCCAGAAGGACATCGCTGATGTCTGTGCCGTCGAGTTGGTAGCCGTTGGTTTGCGGCTCTATGCCTGCAAGTTTGCACAGGGTCGGGAAGAGGTCTAAAGCTGTTATGACGGTGGTGGAATTGACCTTGCCGCCTTTAATGCGTGCAGGCCAGCATACAAGGAATGGCATGCGGATGCCTCCCTCATAGAGTGTGCCTTTCTGTCCACGTAGGCTAGCCGTGCGTGCGTTTTTGTAGCTCGGAGCTGGTCCGTTGTCTGAAGTAAAGACGATAATGGTGTTATCTTTTAATCCCAACGCAGCTATACCGTCGAGCAGGCGGCCTATTTGTCTGTCGTATTCAGCAAGAACGGGTATGAAGTTGACTTTGGCATTCCACATTTTCTTTCCCTTGTCATACTCTTCCTTGGAAGGAACGTAAGGTGTGTGCATGTCGTCAGGCCAAAGATGGATGTAGCAGGGTCTGCCTTTGTTTTCTTTCAAGAAACCGAGGACATTGTCAACAAAATATCTGGTGCGCTCCCAGCGTTTGATGCTGTCTTGATCACTCCATATCCAGTTGGATGCTGTGATGGCAGGGTCGGGCGACGGACTCTCCCATGTTGAGAGGCTTTTGTCGAAGCCGAATTCTGATATCTGAGGCATGTCTGTCACATCGCGTCCGCCTCCCATGTGCCATTTCCCGATGTGGGCGGTGGCATAGCCGGCTTTCTGGAAAGAGCGGGCTATGGCCGGGGCTTCTGCTGACAAGTAGTCATTGCTTTTGCGTTCACGGTTCATCTTTCGGGTATCAAGGTAATTGGTTATGCCCCATTTAGTGGGATACATACCTGTTGTCATGCCTACTCTGGATGGTGAACTGATGGGGCACGCCGTGTAATACTGGGTGAAGCGGATGCCGTCGTTGCCTATCCTGTCGATGTTGGGAGTAGGGGTGAATATGCCGCCATAACAACCTATGTCAGAAATGCCCATGTCGTCTGTGTATATGATAATAATGTTGGGCTTTTCTTTGTTGGCGGCTGGACAAGCAAGGGCTAATGTACCTAATAGCGGAACAATGTTGCGATGGTTAAGGGAGTTCATGTCTTGTCTGTAATGTAATTTGTATATGTTACAAAGATAATCAAATATAATTAGTACGGACATGATAACAATAACTTGTTATTCATTTTTTTTGGTTTACAGTAAATATTTATTATTTGTGCGTTTTATTTTGTTGCCGGTTCTCTTGTGTACGGATTATTAATAAATCAGAAGAGATTGGGACGGCATGAAGGTGTTGTTTGTTAAAAAATCATTCCGAAGGGTTGATGTTAGAGCAAATATGCGTAAATTTACATTCTAAAAAAATATAGCGATGACAAGAAAGGAAGAGTTGAAAGCAAAGATACTGAAACTGACACGTGAGTATTACAAAGAGGTTCATGGTAAACCACAGGAGTTTGTGGCTGGAAAGACCAGGGTAAATTACGGTGGCAGGTTCTTTGATGACAGCGAGATGGTGAATCTCGTGGATGCCTCATTGGATTTCTGGCTTACTGCCGGGCCATGGGCACACAAGTTTGAGACACGCTTTGCGCAATGGCTCGGTGTGAAATATTGTTCTTTGTGTAACTCCGGTTCATCGGCAAACCTGCTTGCTTTCAGCGCACTGACGGCTCACGAACTGGGAGAGCGTGCTGTCAAACGGGGTGACGAGGTCATCACCGTGGCGGCAGGTTTCCCGACAACGGTGGCGCCGATAATGCAGATGGGCGCCGTGCCTGTATTTGTTGACATGGACATAGAACAATCCAATATAGACACAACCCAACTCGAACAGGCTTATTCCTCCAAGACAAAGGCGGTCTTTGTGGCTCATTCTCTCGGTAATCCGTTTGACTTGCAGGCGGTTGTAAGTTTCTGTAGGACTCACGGTCTGTGGCTTATTGAGGATAACTGTGATGCACTCGGTTCGGAGTATCTGATTGACGGTGAATGGCGGAAGACAGGTACGATAGGCGATATAGGCACGTCATCGTTTTATCCTCCGCACCATATGACAATGGGCGAAGGCGGCGCTGTTTATACCAATAATCCCGAACTTCACAAGTATGTCAACAGTTTTAGGGACTGGGGACGCGACTGCTGGTGCGTGGGCGGTGTGGACAATACGTGCGGATGCCGTTTCACGGGACATTTCGGACAGCTGCCCGCAGGCTATGATCACAAGTATGTTTATAGTCACATGGGCTACAATTTGAAGGCTACTGACATGCAGGCTGCGATAGGTTGTGCCCAACTTGAGAAACTGGATGAGATTGTGAGGCGACGCAGGGAGAATTTTGAGTTTATGCATAAAGCCCTTGAGGGTGTTGACGGTTTGATTCTACCGCAGGCGCAGAAGAACAGTCGGCCCAGCTGGTTTGGCTTTTTTATCACAGTTAAGGATGATGCTGGTTTTACACGCACCGAACTGACGACTTATCTTGAGGACCACAAAGTGCAGACGCGCAACCTCTTTGCAGGTAATCTGCTCAGACATCCCGCCTTTGAGCCCTATGAGGAGGGTAGGGATTATCGTGTCGTTGGTGACCTGCACGTTACAGATATGATTATGAACAACAGTTTCTGGCTTGGTGTATATCCCGGTATGACAAAGGAGAAACTGCAGTATATGGCAGACACGATTAAGGCATTTGTGACTGCAAGATAATTTTCATTACAAGATAAAAACAAACTTATCTACGAGACAGAATAAATTATTTTGTCGCGTAGAAATCGGTTTTGTATTGAGGATAAAAAAGTTTGCCTGTCTGTTCAGATATTGACGGTTATTTTGATGCAAAAAAAACGTCACCCCTGAAGAGTAACATCCTCAGGGGTGACGCACATATCTTTTGCAGACGGTTACATCTCAATGATGTATGTTCCGCTTTGGTATTCTTTAGAAGTAGTCTTGCCCGGAAGGGTAACGGTTGCGGTAGCCCCTTCGGGGATAGTGAATCGCCAGGTCCACTTGTCACCGTTGTACTTCCACTCGCTCCTGATAAGTCCGGCAGCAGATTTGTACTCAGCCTTGACGAAGCCCAGTCTCTTGTCGGGAACAGGTTTCATGATGATGTGTTTGAAACCGGGCGATGCTACATCAGCAGCGATGCCTGCCACTGTCTCCCAAATCCATTCACAAACGCATCCGTAAGCGTAGTGGTTGAAGCTGTTCATGCCTTTTGGTCCCATGCCTTTCTCAATCATGTAACTGTTCCAACGCTCCCACATTGTTGTTGCGCCGTTGTCAACAGAATATAGCCAGCTGGGGTTCTTGTGCTGGAACAACAACTCGTAGGCGATGTCAGCCATACCATTGTTGGTCAGCGTCTCCATTAGGATGGAGGTGCCAAGGAAACCTGTTTGCAGGCAGTTGCCGTGTTGCTTGAAGTTTTCGCGCAGGCGGGCAATCATTTTTGATTTGATGTCGCCGTCATAGAGGTTGTTCTTCAGTGCAAATAGTGCCGGGGTCTGCATTGTGTTCAGAATCTCAACCTTGAAATCGCCATTCTCCTTGAAGAAAGTCTCTTTCAGGTATTTTCTTGCTTCGTTTGCCATAGCCAGATATTTGGTGTTATCGCGATGAGAAGCCTTTGCCATGTCTGCCATCATGTTAGCATCAATCAACCAGTAAGATGCACTCAGATAGTTCCAATAGGAGACAGCTTCGGGTTTAGGCTTGCCGTCTTTATTGAAAGCTAATTTCTCGCGAGACTCCAGCGGTTCGTAACTGAGCCAGTCAGCCCACTGGTAGTTCCTGTTCTCTTCGACTAATGCCTCATGATTATATTTGGTCTCGTTGACGTGATTGATAAAGCGCTCCATCGCATCCCAGTTCTCGTCAATAATCTTTGTGTCGGCAAACTGTTTCCATACAGTCCATGGTGTAATGATACCAGCATCAGCCCATCCAAGACGCATCATGTTTTCACCATACTGGGCAGTTGGGGCAACGCCGGGGAACCCGCCGGTTGAACTTTGTGAGTCACGCATATCGCGCATCCACTTATGGAAGAAACTGTCGGTATTGGCAAAGAAAGTGCCTGTTTCAGTGAACACTTGTGTGTCAGCGGTCCATCCGAGGCGTTCGTTGCGCTGAGGACAGTCGGTTGTTACTGACAGATAATTGGAACGCTGCCCCCAAAGAGTATTGGATATAAGTTTGTTGATATCATTATTTCCTGTTGTGATGGTACCTGTCTCAAGTTGTTTTGAGATGGATGTGACAGGAACGGAAGTCAAGGATTTGATGCGTACCTCGTTGGTTGCCGTGATAGAAACATAGCGATAACCAAAGAAAGTGCAGTGGGGACGGTAAGAGGCATAACCCTTATTGGCGGCAAAAGTATACAGAAGCTTTATACCAATGTCGGGAACACGGAGGTTAAGGCGGTGACAGCTTCCCTCGGGACCGTCCATACCACGGCTCTTTGCACCATTGCCGTCGTTAAGTATTTCAGATGGCAGGCATTCCAAAACAGTTCCGGCTTTAGCACTGAACACGAAAGAAGGTACTGCGGCACTGTTCTGTCCGAAATCCACGACCAATGTTTCACCTGGACGTACAACCATCTCAGCGTTATCCTTATATTCCCGTAAGATATTAACTTTTCCGTAAGCGTCATTGCTTGCACCTGTGACATCTTTCCATATGTATGCTTTCTGTGGTTTAAGCGTCAAATCTTCTCTGTAATAGATTTCCGCACCCTCAGAAGGCAGAATCTCACCGTTAAATTCAGTGTTAATCTCTGGTGTGGAGAGCTTGTACAATGTTTCGTACCCAGACTTTATACGCGCATCATACTCCTCACCGTCAAAGATTGAGGCGTGTTGCACAGGACCGGCAATACCTGCTTTCCAGTCAGTTTGATTTGTACCATAAAGTTTCTTCGTTCCGTCGGCAAATGTCACTTCCAGAACACTGCGGAAGGCGCATTTCTTGCCTATCATGCCATTTGTGCCATTAGGGGTGATAATTTTATCTGCCCACCATCCCGGTGTTACTTGTGCGGAGAAAATGTTCTTTGCACCGGCTGTTTTGTTTAACGCTTCCGTGACATCGTAGGTAAATGAGCGTTTTGTCTTTGCGTAATGGGTAAAGCCGGGTTTTAGAATTTCTTCTCCGACAATTTTGCCGTTGACATATAATTCGTACACGCCGAGACCTGTTGTCATCCATTTAGCCGAAACTACCTTCTTCTCATTTTTTAAGATGCTTGCAAAATAATTTGCACCATCGGCAGAACGGCTTTTAGTAGTAATTGTCTCAGTAACGACCTTCGCGTCTTTTGCCGAAAGCCAAACCGATTTCTTCCACGCCTCATTGTCTAACGCACCAATGCGCTTGCCGACATTTGCTATAGCAAGTGCAGGAATAAGCATCAGCAATAAAGCACATGCTGCTTTTCTGATTAAAAGATTTGTCATATTCTTTTTTTTAATTATATTAATAGATCCATAAAAACGTAAAATACACATTATTAGTGTTTATGTCTAATAATGCTATATGTGTCTTTGGCAACCATAAGTTCTTCGTCGGTAGGAATAACTGCAACCGTTACTTTACTATCGTCTGTAGATATAATGGCTTCATTACCAAAAGCTGCCTTGTTTTTCTCCTCGTCGATTTTTATACCCATAAACTCAAGTCCGGCGGTACAGCGCTGACGCATTTCCCATTGGTGCTCACCGACTCCGGCGGTGAAGATGATATAGTCAGCGCCTCCAAGTACGCCCATGTAAGCTGAGATGTATTTTTTTATCCTGTAATTATACATCCTGTTTGCTACGCGAGCCCTACGGTTACCTTCTTGCTCCGCCTTTGCAATTTCAGCCATATCTGACGAGACACCACTCAGTGCGAGCATACCGCTCTCTTTGTTCAGGATGTTGGATGCCTCACGAATACTCAGTTTCTCTTTATCCATAATATAAAGGATAGCGGACGGATCAATGTCGCCTGAACGTGTACCCATAATCAAGCCTTCCAATGGTGTAAGTCCCATAGTTGTGTCAACACATTTGCCTTGTTTTATAGCGGCCAGTGACGCTCCGTTACCGATATGGCAGATAATAACATTCTTTTCCTCCGGATTAAATCCCAAAAATTCGGCAGAACGTGCTAATACATACCGGTGGGAGATACCATGAAAGCCATAGCGGCGAATACCATATTTTTGATAGTACTTGCGTGGTATGGCATACATGTAGGCATGTTCCGGCATTGTTTGGTGGAAAGAAGTATCAAACACTCCTATCTGTGGCATGAATGGCAGTTTCTTGGCAATGGCTTCGATACCAAGCAGACTCGCAGGATTGTGCAACGGTGCCAAATCACTGTATTTTTTCCATTCGTGTAAAACAGATGTCGTCAGTTCAAGGCTTTCTGTAAATGTTCCGCCATGTACGATACGGTGTCCGACAGCATCTATTTCGTCCAAAGTTTTAATTGAACCCAAGTCTCTGTCTGTTAATAGTCGGAACAACAACTCCAAGCCCACTTCGTGGTTGGGAATGTCATGATACACCTTTCGCTCAAACGGTACCTTCAATTTAAGGTGTGCTCTGGGCAAACCTATTCTGACGATGTTGCCGGCTGATAATACGGAATTATCATCCATGTTGTACAGTTTGTACTTGATGGAAGAACTACCGCAGTTTAAGACAAGAATTTTCATATTTGTAACTTTTACTTGATTGTTTTATTTAGCAGCCATAGCTTGATTAGCGGTTATAGCCACCATCTTATAGATGTCATCGACAGAGCATCCGCGACTCAAGTCATTGACTGGTCTTGCGATGCCCTGAAGGATTGGTCCGATTGCTTCTGCACCTCCTAAGCGCTGTACGAGTTTATAGCCAATATTACCGACCTCAAGGTTTGGAACGACCAAGACGTTGGCGTGTCCGGCGATAGTGCTTTCTGGGGCCTTTTTCGTACCGACTGAAGGTACGAGTGCTGCGTCGGCCTGCAATTCTCCGTCAATGGCCAGGTTAGGTTCCATTTCTTTTGCTTTCCGTGTGGCTTCTATGACTTTGTCAACAACCTCATGACAAGCAGATCCTTTTGTAGAGAAACTTAACATTGCCACCCGCGGTTCTATCCCTGTAACAGATTTTGCCGTTTGTGCTGTACATACGGCAATTTGTGCCAATTGGTCAGCGTCAGGCATCGGGGTCACGGCGACGTCTCCCATAACAATAACACCGTTTTCGCCATATTCTTCAGCTTTTGTGATGAGCAACATTGCGCCGCTGACACACGTAATTCCTGGTGCGCATTTGATTATCTGTAACGCTGGTCTCAGTGTCTCTGCCGTTGTACTCAGCGCACCGCTGATTTGTCCGTCAGCATCATTGTTTTTGATGATTAGGCAACCGTAATACAAAGGGTCTAATACTTTTTTCCGAGCGTCTTCTATTGTCATTCCCTTCTTTTTCCTGAGTTCATAGAGCAATTGTGCGTATTGCTCAGTTTTCTCCGATGTGGCAGGGTCAATAATTGTCGCTTTGTCGATGTTGTGTAAATCCCATTCTGTCGCTAATGTTTTAATCTTATTCGGGTTACCGATAAGGATGATGTCGGCAATATCTTCTTTCAGACATTTGTCTGCTGCAGTCAAGGTGCGTTTTTCCATACTCTCAGGTAGGACAATCCGCTGTTTGTTTGCTTTAGCTTTGGCTATGATGTTTTCTATAATATCCATTTATTGTTGTTTTGTTTAGTTCAAATATTTTATTTCCCATTGGTAGTTCCATTGGTCATAATAGAGGTTACCGCCTCTCCATTCAACTTCTCCGCGCTGGAAGTCCACGGTTTCGCTACGCGGGTACTTCTTTTTGGGATATAGTGCCATGCCGTAGTCATCGTTTGCTATCAAACGCCATGAGTCTATGCCACCAAGGAAAAACCATAATTCGTCTTCGTTGTGTGCATATACAGGCATTCCAAACGATTGATCAACAGGAACCCATCCGATACCCTCAAAGTATATTTCACTCCAGTCGTGCAGGTTTGTGGCATTGGGATGGAGCATTAAACCACTCTGGAAGTGCGCTGGAATGCCACATATACGGCACAATGTGATGAACAACAGGCTCACCTGGCCACAATCCCCGTGACGGTTTTTCAAGACATACATCGGTATGTTTTCTATTGTGGAGTATTCTCTGGCTGATGCCCAGGGATAGTTTGCCGTGATATATCTGAAGATTTTTTTTGCTTTTCTCAACGGGTTAGTCTCGCCTTCGGTCAGTTCTGCTGCCAGTTTTCTCAGTTCGGGTGTGAAGATAATGTGCTTCTCCCGTTCTGCGGTGTATTCTTTGTATAGTTTTGTTGTTTTGTCGTATGGTTTTATGTCTTCAGGCTTGAGGTTATACCATGCACCATAGGACACATATTCAAATGTTTCGCTGAAGACTGTGGGCTTGCCCGCTTGTGCAACTTTTTCCATGTATACAGTGGAGTGTTTGTGCTTTATAGGCGCTATCTTCACTTTCTTTTCGCTTGTTGACAGCAGTCTTACATCGGTCTGCCGCGCATTGTCTCTGCGAGGGTATGGCAGCCAGCAACGAATTTTTTCTCCCGCTGGGACGGCATCAGCATCGACGGTCAGGGTGAATGTTACCTGCATTCTCTTTGGTGCTCCGATATGGCTCATACCATTGGCTTCCGCCATAACCTCCGGCATGTTTTTGATAACGGCTTTCTGGCTATTGCTCAGTGATACGCCTTCTTTCAGGTTTTTTATTTCACGGCATTTTTTGTCTATACGGAATAGATTCGGTGCGGCATTCCTAAAATACATGTGTTTCCCGTCGAGGTCCATTCCTTCTAACGCATTTGTTTTTTCCCATGTGGCTATTTGTCTGTCTGTCACATCGGGAATGTATTGTTTAATATACTTGACAACGTCTTCCTTTGTCCTCACGAAGTCGTACTTCAGTCTATGATGTAAGTCTTTTTCCCAACTGTATGGTTCTTGTGCGTGTGTATATCCTACAATAGCTGCAAGAATCAAAATTGTTATAAGGTATCTCATGTTGCTATTGTTGTTTTGTCATAGTTTTATCACGCCGATTCCAGGACGGTCAGGCAGTGTAATTTTTCCTTTTATAACCTTCATACCGTCAAAGCGGTCATTTGCAATGAGCAGATTGCCATCCAAATCAGCGAAATCGACAGCGGGCGACAGCTGTGCTGCAGCTGATGTGGCACAACTTGTTTCCGTCATGCATCCTACCATGACTTTCATTCCCAGCGCGCGAGCAGTGTTCACCATCTTGAACCCTTCGCGCATACCTGTGCATTTCATCAATTTGATATTTATTCCACTGAAGACTCCCTTCATGTCAGCAATATCTTTTAGACGTTGTATGCTCTCGTCAGCAAAGACAGGCAGCGGACTGTGCTCCGTCACCCATGCAATATCATCTATTTGTCCCTTTGGCATGGGTTGTTCAATCATGACGATACCTTTTTCCTTCAGCCATAAAATCATGTCAAGTGCGTGTTGCTTGTCTTTCCACCCTTGATTGGCGTCTATCGCAATAGGCAGGTTGGTCACAGAACGCACGGTTTCTATCATTTCCTTATCATTTTCACGTCCGAGTTTGACTTTCAGTATGTTGAATTTGTCGGCACATTCCAATGTCTTTTGTTTCACCACTTCGGCAGTGTCAATCCCTATGGTAAATGTCGTACTGGGTGCTTTGGCAGGGTTGAGTCCCCACATCCTGTACCATGACTGTCCTGTTATTTTCCCAACGAGGTCATGCAGTGCGATGTCTACGGCTGTTTTTCCTGCTGCATTACCTTCGTCCATTCCATCGATATATGAGAGTATGTCCTCCAACTGCGTAGGGTCTTTGAAGTCGCCAATGATTTTTTGCACACGGCCGAGAAATTCGCACACGCTCTCCGTTGTACCCAGTTCCTTGGCGAGGTAAGGTGGCATTGACGCTTCTCCGTAACCCGTAAGTCCCTCATATTCTATCTCTACCTGCACATCGGGCGTTGTAGTCCTTGAGTAGGTCGCCACGGTAAATACATGGCGTAGTTTCAATTCGTAAGGGAAGTATGTCAGTTTCATTCTCCCGGTACCTCCGTTCCTATGTATGGCTGGCGCGCTGGGCGTCAGGGCTCCTGATGTCTGTGCAGTCCCTATGGCAGCTATTGCTCCCAGGGCTGTTTTTTTTAGAAATTCGCGTCTAGTAGACATATTGTATTATTTATGTTTGTTTAGTCTTTTAGTTGCGTACTGTAATACGGGTTTTTGTCTGTGGTGTTAAGTCCAGGCTGCTTATTGATATACGGAAGTATACGCGAGGCAAAGAGCAAACGATTTAGGTTATATTCGTCGTATATGGGACTTACCGGGTCGAAGCTGTTCTCATGTACATTGCCCAGAGAGTGTATGAAACGTTTGCCGCCTATGTAGAATCCTACATGACTTACACGCTCTTTTCCTGTCTCCTTATTTCTTGAACCGAAGAAGAGTAAGTCGCCTGGTTTCAGTTCAGAAAAATCACCGATTTCAATGCGTTGGCCAGTGTGACACATTTGCGAGGCGTCTCTTGGAATGATGATATCGTGCATATATAACACCGTACGCACAAAACCGCTGCAGTCTACACCCTTCGGAGAAAAACCTGCCCATAAGTAAGGGATACCTGTCATGCGTCTGCTTGTCTCCAGTATAGCTTCAGCGCTGTTGTCTAAATCTTTACGCCATTGTGATAATTCCTGGCAAATTGCCTTGGAAATATAGCCTCTGCGTCCGTCGGGATATTCCACCATGTAGTGTTTTTTCTTCTTTGCCAGCAGTTTCAATCTGTTTCCAGCAACCACATCACTCACGCTTTGTGCGTTTTTCCCGGTAGTTGTGAAAACCTGTCCCCACAGTGCCGTGACAACAACTTTGTCGGCCTTATTCCAGTCCTCAAGTTGCGTTTTGCTGACACGTTCTATGGCGGCATTCTCTACCCAACCCAGATAATTGTCGCATGTCTGCACCTGCAGCCACTTGTCTTTTTGTATAATGCGCACAGGCATACCCATTTGTGCCTGTGTCACGTTTTCAGCTCCGTAGTCAGCAGCAGAGCGCAAGTTGCACACAGAGTTTTTTACAATACCCCAGCATGTTTCTCCCAGACCACTCTCCTGCGGCAGTACTTTCAGACTGGTTAGTATGTTATAACCCTTTGCTTTCAGTGCTGAAAGCAACTCAGTACGCGCCTCATCTGATGTTGTCTGCCCGCCCAGCAATATGTTCTTGCCGTCCACAGTATATGTCGGTATGAATATGGCAGTTCTACTATCGGGAGCATATTTCTGCTTGATGATATTATGCACATCCGATATTTCGGTCGGCAAATCTGCAGATTGTGCGAGTATCGGTAGTGAAAAGACGAGAAAGATTGTCAGGATAAAGATATATTTATTCATCTCCTTTTGCATTTTATGCAAAGATAGGCAAAAAACACCTAATAAGTCATCATCTTCCTGATAAAAAAGAGTTCCGACACGTTTCTATTTTCGCTTTCGATTGGACGGTTGTTCTCAAGAACATAAAAAAGAGGCAATCCAAATTACAACGGATTGCCTCTTGAGTGTTATCTGTATGTCTAATTATCTTCCCCAGCCACTCTGTGGAGTCTCGTTGATATCCAGATTGTCCGCGCCGGAGAGGTTGCTACTCGTTTCTGTCAAGCTTGTGGTGAGCAATGGATGCTGAAACAGAATCTGTATTTCCCGTATTGCAGGTTTCAAATATGTTTTCTTCATTGTATGGTCCTCCTTATTTG
>Ga0256407_10004654_pt1 | contig 22683 bp, 22 predicted proteins | sample RumenRJG_04DNA_FD_193489 | JGI IMG/M metagenome (GOLD analysis project Ga0256407, IMG submission 193489) | Bovine rumen microbial communities from Lethbridge, Alberta, Canada - RJG_04 | ecosystem: Host-associated > Mammals > Digestive system > Stomach > Rumen | place: Canada: Alberta... | reverse complement strand
ACTCGTACATTTTTACATTACGGAGAGTAACCTTGGTGCCGATCGGCATACCCTTACGGAGCTTGAAGTTGGAAACGTCCTTCTTTGAAGAAGTAACGATAGCCTTCTGGCCGGTGATGAGGCTGAGCTCTTCAGCTGCCTCCTCAACGAGCTTCTTGTCCTGGGTAGCGTCGCCGATACCTTCGTTGATGGTAATCTTGACGAGCTTCGGAACCTGCATTACGCTTGTGTAAGAGAACTGCTTCATAAGAGCAGGAACGATCTCTTCTTTATATACTTTCTTGAGAGTAGGAACGTAGCCTGCAGGCAGCTCCATAACCTCAACAGATTCGTTTTTCTTCTTTGCCATAATTAAATCTCCTCTCCAGATTTCTTAGCATAGCGAACCTTCTTGCCGTCTACTTCCTTGTAGCCGACCCTGGTAGCTGCACCTGACTTAGGATCTACGAGCTGGACATTGGAAATATGGATTCCTGCCTCCTGCTTTACGATACCGCCCTGAGGGTGCTGAGCATTAGGTTTGGTATGCTTGCTTACTACATTTATTCCTTCTACGATGACACGATCCTTGTCTCTGAGGACTTCGAGGACCTTTCCGGTCTTACCTTTATCGTTGCCGGCGTTCACAAAAACGGTGTCTCCTTTTTTGATATGAAACTTTTTCATGATGCTTATAGATTAAAGGACCTCCGGTGCCAGTGAAACAACCTTCATATAATTCTCACGCAGCTCTCTTGCTACAGGGCCGAAAATACGGGTGCCCCTGAGTTCTCCTGCATTGTTGAGAAGAACACATGCATTGTCATCGAAACGGATGTAAGATCCGTCCGGTCTGCGGACTTCTTTCTTAGTGCGCACTACAACAGCCTTTGAAACTGTACCCTTCTTGGCATCGCCGCCAGGGATGGCGCTCTTTACTGATACGACGATCTGATCGCCTACAGATGCATAACGGTGGTGGGTACCCCCGAGGACACGGATGCAGAGGACTTCCTTTGCACCGCTGTTGTCAGCCACCTTTAAACGTGATTCCTGCTGTATCATTGTTACTTGACTTTTTCTACGATTTCAACTAATCTCCACCTCTTGGTCTTGCTCAGAGGACGGGTCTCCATGATGAGAACCTTGTCGCCTTCGCTGCACTCATTCTTTTCGTCCTGTGCGACGAACTTTGTGGTCTTGTTTACGAACTTTCCATATAATGGATGCTTCTCTTTTGTCTCGACGGCAACGATGATGGTCTTATCCATCTTGTTGCTGACCACGATACCGATTCTTTCCTTACGAAGATTTCTTTCCATAGGACTTCAATTTACTGATTGTTTTCTTTCTCAGCGAGGACGGCCATCATTCTGGCGATATCCTTTCTGGTCTTGCTAAAAATGGAAGTGTCCTCTAATGGAGAGATTGCGTGATTAACCCTGAGGCTATCAAGATTAGCTTTCTCTGCTGCGATGCGGTCTTTGAGATCCGCTATTGACATCTCGCGTACTTCTTTGATTTTCATTTTCTCTCTACCATTAAATTATTCCACATAGTCTCTGCGAACGACGAACTTGGTGTCTACAGGAAGCTTGGAAGCTGCGAGCTTCATAGCCTCTCTCGCTGTCTCGAGCGATACACCTTCTGCCTCGAAGAGGATACGTCCCGGGGTGATAGGGCAAACGAAACCCTGAGGATCTCCCTTACCTTTACCCATACGGGTTGACAACGGCTTCTTAGTGAAAGGCTTAGCAGGGAATACCCTGATCCATACCTGACCCTCACGGTTCATACGGCGGGTGATTGCCTGACGGGCAGCCTCTATCTGCTGTGCAGTAAGCCAACAATTTTCAAGGGTTTTGATACCGAAAGATCCGAAGGCAAGCTGGTTTCCCCTCTGGGCATTGCCTTTCATCACACCTTTCTGTTCCCTTCTGAATTTGGTTCTCTTAGGTTGTAACATTGCTGTATTACTTTTATTAATTTTCCTAAAAATTCCCTAACTAATTGAGTTCCAATCTCTTGGGCATAGTTCACCTCAATTTTGGGATTGCAAAGTTACGAAAAATATCTGATTAACCAACATTTTCTGAAAAAATTTTCAAACTTTTCGACACAAAAATCTCTCAGCTATCTGTCGCTTTTTCAGCACTTTATGAGAAGTGTCGAAAAATATTCGCGCAACTTTTCGACACAGACCGCCGGACAATGGCATATTATCTGAAAAATGAGTATTTTTGTAAAAAGATGAGAAAAAGGATTACAATATATATAATGATCATGACAGCGGCGATTCTCGCGGGCTTCGACGCCGGCGCCCAGAATCGCGGCTACATGACATACATAGTCGAGAACGGAGACACCGTCTTCGTCGACGTCCTGAAACCGGCATACACCTACACCGGCAAGAAGAAAGGCCGCCAGTGGAGGAAATACTACAAGCTGGTCCATAATTTCAGCAAGACATACCCTTACGCCATCCAGGCCAGGGAAATGATCCGGGAAGTCGACAGCACGATAGCATCGGACCATCTAAGACGAAGGAAAAGAGACAAATACATAAACGCGATCCAGAACAACGTACTCGACAACTACGAGCCGGTCATCAGGAAAATGACCGTATCGCAGGGCAAACTGCTGATCCAGCTTATCGGAAGAGAGACAGGCCTGACTCCATACGAGATCATAAAGAACTACAAAAGCGGAGTCGCCGCCGGTTTCTGGCAGGGAATCGCGAAGATCTTCGGAGGAGACCTGAAGAGACACTATGATCCGGAACAGGAAGACAAGGCCATAGAGGACCTCGTCAAATCATGGGAGAACGATACTTTCGAAGGCCTGTATTACTCTATATTCGGCACATATCCGCCAGAAGTATACGTCGCCGACCTCAGCGCCTCGCCGTCGAAGAAGAAATAAGGGGAAGAATCCATCCAGTCCTTAAGAATCATCAGCCTGGCTCCGCCGGGAACCTCCATATCCACAGAAGTATGGAAATGGCCGAAGATATAATAGTCCGCATGGGCCTTGGCCTCTTCGGACACGACCCATTTGTACAGAGGCTCGTCTTTTCCCCTGAAATGATACTCCAGGCTCTTCGCCAGACGGCTGCTCTTGGACCAGCTGTTTCCCAGACTGAAGGCTATCCTCGGATGGAGAGTCGAGAACAGACGCTGGAAGAAGCGCTCGTGGAATGTCCACCGCATCAGCTTGTACATGTGCATGCCGGGGCCGAGTCCGTCGCCATGTCCCAGACAGAAAGTCTTCGTCCCGATCCGGCAGCTGTAAGGCTGCTCGAGGACCGTGATCCCGAGCGAAGCGAAGTAGCTGTAGCACCAGATATCGTGGTTCCCGGGGAAGAAATAGACTTTGACTCCTGCGTCCATCAGGGCAGTCAGGGCCGCAAAGACACGCACATACCCTCTCGGGACGACATCCCGGTACTCATACCAGAAGTCCCATATATCCCCGAGCAGAAAGAGCGATTCCGTCCTGTCCTTAGGAATGGCATTCAGAAAAGACACGAACCTGGCTTCCCGCCTGTCTTTGTCTTTGACATCGAGTCCGAGATGCACGTCAGATGCGAAGAATGTCAGCGTCCTTTCTGCCATTATGCGAATATGAATATAAGAATTGCGACCAGCACGCAGTAGAGCGAGAACCAGCCGAGACGGGCCTTACGCACCAGAGCGATCATCACCTTGCAGGCGAAAAGTCCCGAGATAAATGCGAATATGAAGCCAAGCGCAAGCGCCACCGGCCCGACACCGTCGCCGAACGACACCTCTCCGGTCGCGACTTTCAGCAGGTCAAGCAACTGCTCCCCTACGATCGGGATCAGGACCATGAGGAAAGAGAACTGGGCCATGACATCGCGCCTTACGCCGCTCAGAAGTCCTGTCGCGATAGTAGTTCCGCTGCGGGAGACTCCCGGAGCGACTGCGAAGGCCTGGCCGACACCTACCAGCAGAGCCTGCCAGTAGCTGATACCGTTGCGGGCCTGGCTTTCCTTCACTATGGACCTGCGTCCTGCCAGGAAATCCGAAAGCCAGAGCAGCAGAGCCGTGATGCAGAGACCGACGCCGACGGTGGTCAGGTCATCCCCGAAGAAGGCCTCCACCTTGTCTTTGAACATGAATCCGACAATGCCGACCGGGATGACCGAAACCAGAAGTTTCAGGACGTAATCGGTCTCGTCGTTATATCTGAACCTGAAGAAGCCTTTCAGAAGATTCCAGATGGCACTCCAGAATACCACGACCGTGCTGAGCACCGTAGCGAAATGCACCGTGACCGTAAAATCCAGGAAGCCTTCGGCATCGGCGCCGAGCAGTTCCCTGAAGATCATAAGATGCCCGCTGCTGCTTACCGGAAGAAATTCCGTAAGCCCCTGGACTATTCCGAGAAGTATCGCCTGCCACCACTCCATATCTATTTCTCCTCTGCGTCTTTACCGCCCTTGAAGCAGCCCATGATAGCGACAATCTCCACGACGACTCCGCAGATGATTACCAGCGGAGCAGCGACCAGCCTGCGGAAATCGAACATCGACCAGTTGAATACGGCCGGGTCGTCGCTTCCGCCACCGATCATGAGTATATAACCGGCGACCATGACGAGCAGACCGGCCAGAAGCATTCTCAGCCCCTTCTTGTTCATTGCAAACTTCTTATCCATATCAATAGTATAATTCAGATTTATCCAGCGACAGCAGCTTGTTCACCACAAAGTACGAGCTGACCACGCAGATCACCACTCCGGAGGCAAGAACAATGCCCATGGCGAGGAGCAGCAGCCGCAGGTCGAACAGTTCAAACATGCTTGAAAGCTCTGCTCTTATTACAAACAGCAGGCCGACAAGGATCATTATGGCAATCAGCGCCGAAAATACTCCAAGAATCGCAGCCCTGGCCAGGAACGGTCCGCGGATAAAGGATCTGGTCGCGCCGACCAGCTTCATCGTATGAATCGTAAAACGCCGGGCATAGACATTCAGCCGGACCGTATTGCTTATCAGCACGAACGAGATGAAGAGCAGCAGGATTATGAATACGCCAAGTATGGCCGATATCTTTCCGAGATTGGCATTGAGGTCGTCGACCAGCGATTTCTGATATACGACTTCATCGACCAGCGACGACTCCGACAGAATGTTCTTGACGACTTCCAGGCTGTCTTCGACCACATAGTCGGCAACCAGGGTTATGTCTATGGAAACCGGGATCGGAGAAGTCTCGAATACACTGAGGAAGTCCTCGCCGAGCATCTGCTTCATCTCTTCCTCTCCCTGACGGCGGGACACGAATTCGGCCGTATGGATGAACGGTCTGGAATCGACAGTCGTCTTGTAATCGAGAGCCTGCTCTTCGGAGACTTCAGGCAGCATTATCACGCTGATCTTCATGTTCTCCTTGAAATAGTTGGAGATGCTGTCCGTATTGACCAGGATCATGCTGGCGATTCCGACCAGCAGCAGGACCATGCTGATGCTGATCACAGAAGACAGGTAGGCGTTCACCATACGCCTGCGCATTAGTTTATTTTCCGTTTTAGACATAGTTCTCCAAATATCTTCCAAAGATAGCAATTTATGGAAATATGAAAAAAAAATCTTACCTTTGTATTTGGTAAAACAAAATTTGTTTAAGATGGGAGAAGCCGCAAAAAAAATACTGTTTGTCAATTCTGAGATCTATCCCTACCTCCCGGAGTCTCCGATAGCAAACATCGGAAGATACCTTCCTCAGGGCATCCAGGAAAGGAAGAAGGAAATCCGTTCGTTCATGCCTCGTTATGGCTGTATCAACGAAAGGAAGAACCAGCTTCATGAAGTCATCCGCCTGTCCGGCATGAATATAATAATCAACGACGTGGACCGCCCTCTCGTGATCAAGGTCGCTTCGATTTCCGCCGCCAGACTTCAGATCTACTTCATCGACAACGAGGATTATTTCAGAAGGAAACAGACATATTGCGACGAGAATGGCGTATTCTTCGAGGATAACGCTGAAAGGGCTATATTCTTTGCCCGCGGCGTGCTCGAGACCGTCAAGAAACTCCGCTGGGCTCCGGATATAATCCACTGCCACGGCTGGATTTCGCATATTCTTCCCGCCTATCTCAAGAAGGCGTACAAAGACGATCCTATCTTCTCTGAAAGCAAGGTTGTACTTTCTCTTTATGATGATACACCGACTGCACCATTCGCAGCCGACTTCGCTGAACTCGCCAGATTCGGCGGCGCCGATGCGGAAGAGTTCAGTCTTCTCGAAAAAGCTGATGGCATAAATCTTGCTAAAACTGCCGCACGGTACTCTGACGGTATCATCCTCGGGGCTAAGGATGTCCCGGCCGAAGTCGTTGAGTACTGCAAGGGTCTCGGTCTCCCTATGCTTCCGTTCAACGAAGCCGCCATGGAAGACGGATCCTACATGGATGAGTATAACAGTTTTTATGATCAGTTGTAAATGAAACTGAAGTTTCCAGTAATCGCGGCTCTTGCCGCATCGGCTCTTCTATATTCATGTGTCAGCGTAGATAACTCTCTCGGAGAGAATTATCTTGCCACCAACATGAAATATGACCTGTATACAGCCGAATTCGATATTGATGATATAGAATTGAGGCAGCCGGACAGCCTTTCCAGCTATAGCTCTTACAGATTCAGCATTGGTGCCGTCCGTGATGCGGATTTCGGTCTGACGACCCGTTCCGCAGCGTTTACGCTTGTCCCGGCATTTGACAATCTGGATTTCGGTAAACCTGGCACCCAGGTATTCCGCAATTTCCATCTGACTGCCGTAAACGACTCTATATCGACCTGCGATCCGAAACAAGCGAACATACTTCAGAACGTTTCTGTCTATGCGCTCCTGAAGCCCCTTGACAAGAACAGTTCCAGGCCGGAGATCGAGCATGGCTCGGTATCCATCGCCAAGGCAAGTCCAGTGCTCAACGGAAGCGATTCGCTTTCAATAGACTTTACAGAAGCGTTCGGAAAAGAATACCTTACGATTACCAAGGAAGAACTGGATTCCCTTCCTCTGTATGAGCAGCGTTTCCCGGGAATCTTCCTTACCTGCGACGCACCTCATGGCGAAGGCGGAAGAATCAATATGTTCAAGCTTCCTCTTGCCGTAAGCAGCGGCAGCATAACCGGAAGTTACGCTACCCTTACCTTCTCAGCAGAATATGAGGGACGCGGTCAGGTAGATACCACATTCCTTTTCTACCTCGGTCCGGTCAAGAAATATGACCTTTCCGAGATTTCCAGCACCTCGGTTTCCGAATATCCTCAGGTTGCCTACAACCTTACCACCCATAGTTCGGAGGGCTTGGAAGGCCCTGCGTCAGACGTAGTTTACTTCGAAGGCGGAAACGGCCTCAAGCCGGTAGTCAAGGCTGCAGGAATCAGGGAAAAGGTTCTGGACATAATCAGCGAACATGGCGACCCGGCAAAGGCTATCATCAACAAAGCTACTGTCGTCATGCCTTATGACTTCCCGGAGGATTATCTCGAGATGAGGCTCTTCCCGAAATATCTGAGTCCTACTTGCAGAATCGTCAACAAAGACAAGAGCATAACCTTCGCCGGAATCACGGACGCCAGCATCTCCAGCGAGAACCACGGTGATATCAACCGTTCGCTCTGTGTCTACAGCCCGGACATCACTCATCATGTCCAGCAACTTCTGAAACTCGAGGACATGAGCAAGATCGAGAACTATGACATATGGTTCCTGGCTCTTGCAGACGAGACGACAACGACTACTACGTCGGGCAACAACGATATGAGCGAGTATTATCAGCAGATGGCCTACGCCAACTATTACAACAGCATGTATGGCGGATACGGCGGCTATGGCTATGGCGGTTATGGTGGTTACGGCGGATACGGCAGCGCATATAGCAACTACTATAACTATATGATGATGGCTCAGATGATGAATTCATCCACGACACAGACCCAGACTCAGCAGATGATGGATTTCATACGTTTCTATCGCGCGAAACTTCGTGGTCCGGCTGCAGCCGACGGTCCTAAGATCAAGATAACATACTCTATCGAGAGATCTGAATAAAATTAAAGAGGATGGCCTTACGGTCATCCTCTTTTTCGCTATAGATATAGACTATAAGCTTACTTTTCGAGTTTAGATTCTACATAGTTGACTGCGTCAGCTACAGTAGCGATGCTGGCAGCATCCTCATCAGGAATCTTGATGCCGAATACGCGCTCGAACTCCATAAGAAGTTCAACTGTATCGAGAGAATCTGCACCGAGGTCGTTGGTGAAGTTTGCTGACTCGGTAACTACTGACTCTTCAACGCCGAGCTTGTCAACGATGATGTCTTTTACTTTTTTTACTACAGCTTCGTTTGCCATAATGTAATGATTTAAATAGTTTATGATTTAAAATACACTAATTATCTTCTTAGTCGCATAAATTTCGGCAAAGGTAAGCAAAAAAACGCTATAAATAAAACTTTTTGCCCAAAAACGACATTTCCCCATCAGCAGCAACCGGCCTTTTCAGGGAGCTCAGAAGAGCCTTCCTTGCTGAGTTTGAGCCAGATACGCAGTCCATTGATAGAGTTCAGCAGATAGAAGCTGTACTTGACTATCATGACTACCGTATAGCTTGATGCATCGGCCGTCAGGCGATTGGTCCAGAGCATGATTGAGAAGACGTTAACCATGTTCCAGATGAACCACTGGTCGGCGTATGCGAGAGACAGCAGGATCTGGCCGATGATGTTGAGAACGACGACGGAAGCGTCCAGGAGAAGCTTTGCCTTGTCTACCTCGGCGATGCGGCCGGCGTTGAACTGGGACATGTCTATCCAATAGAGGATGCCATAGGCTATGGCTGTTCCGAAGACGAATCCGGCGATGACGTATCCCCAGTGCTTAGGGCAGAGCCTGCGTGCGCGGACTTTCACGGTTTCCTTGCTGCCGTCCTCGTTGACTTTCACTCCGGCACCGCGCTTGCGCCACTGCCATAGGCCGACGAACTGCATCGGGAGGAAGTAGAGGACGTGCTGGAGGAACTGTCCCATGTTGCCGCTGTCATAGTTTGCATATGAACAGATGCAGACGTCGATGACGCCGAAAAGGAAGGTCCATATATTGCCGTTTGCTACCAGAACCGTGTTGACAACGCCCATCACGGCACCGACTGCAATTATAATCTGTTTGATTGCTACCACATCGGGTTCCTGCAGCTTGAACCAGTTCACAATGCATACTGCGACGATCATACCGACAAGTATGAACATATTGAACCAGAAGTTGAATCCTTTCGTACTATTTTTCATAACCAACTAAAATTCAGCCTGCAAATATACACATTTTTTCCTATCGCAAAGTTTTCCTCTACTTTTTGCCGTTGGCGGGAGTCCTCTGGCCTCGGCTCTGTTCCGCCGACTCCAGAGGATACCCGCCAAAACGAAAGTATATTTTTGCAGGAAAGAATAATTTATCTACCTTTGCCGCCCTCAAAATTTGGAATCATCACAGAAAAGATAATCATAAACAATAATGAAAATATTTATTAAAGCCTTATTAGCCATATGTATTATAGCGATTTGCGCTTGTAGCAAGGAAGATGATACATACTATGTAAGATTCTGTGCAGAAGCAGCGCCAGGCTGTAACGTGGAAGAGTTTCATGAGGTATTCCTGAATCTTCCGAAAGATACAGATCATTTCAGGACATCTCTTACCCGCTATTACTGCAAATCAGAATTTGATGAGGTCTTCGGAAAATATCAGAGTGGGGACAAAATACGTTTCCAGGCTGGAGACTCTCTGGAAAAAGAATTCATGCTGCGCTTATACATAAGTCGCGACAAAAAAGAGTGGGAACTAGTAGAAGAACGCTATAGTGCTATAGAATACTACTTACCATAAAAATCCGCTATAATCATTACTCGGCGTAGGAGACGCAGCGGACGGGACGGCCGGTTCCGGTCCCGGAGCTGCCTCCTGTCGAGTAAAATGCATTATTAACATTCGACCTCTGGTTTGACCATGGCGGGGAGAACGAAGTACACTCCCCCGGGAACTGTACGGAGTTGGACCATACGAGCCCGGAATAATAGCTCTGGCACGGGAAAGTTATCACCACCCCATTCGGCAGGGTGCGAGTCTGCGTATATGAGTTCGCGACAGTGACTGTGCCCGAAGGTGTTGCAAAGCAGTTGTTTGGCGCCACTCTCCACCCGGGAGGACATGGATCGAAAATACTTTTGGCGGTAAGGTCATTGCCGAGCTTTGTATCAAACCAGTTACCGGCATTGTTGTAGGCAGCCCCGTCCGAATCCACATCATTCAGGCTCCAGTTTGAGTTGATCGCAATATAAATCTCCGGATGATACACGGAATAGCGGATAAAGTCTTCGGTGATTCCGATGTTCGCGAGCTGGTTCTGAGTCCTGTAAGGAATCATGTTCTCGCTATTGTACCTGTTGTATATGACGACACCATTCTTGATGGCATGCCAGTTGGCCGACGAGTAAGGGAAAGGGTCCTTCCTGCCCCACATATAGTACAATGATCCAGGGCCCCTGGCCTCAGTCGTCGACAGCGCGCCCAGGTTGCGGTCCATCATGAAACAGCCCTTGAGGACGCCGCTGTTGCTGTTCCATATATTTCCGAGGAAACGGTTGACCTGCCCTTCCTTTACAGGATAGACAAAACGCGTCTCGTTGCCGCTGCCATCGGTCTCCGGAGTCAGGAACCTCAACGACGCGTCCGGATCATAAGCGGTCAGCCAGAAATGCCAGCTCCAGAGGAATACGTCGTCCAGCAACGTCCTGGCGGCATCCGTGAAACGATGCACGCCCACGACAAAGTTACCCTCGATACCGGACGGAACGGCAAACTCGAAATAATCGGCGTAATCGTCGCCGACGCGCTTTATCCACTTGAAATTGACATCTTCCACCAGCTCCACGGTGCTCAGCACTATCTCCGCCTGCCAGCCGAAACTACCCGTCTCGAGAGCATTGCTGGCAACCTTTTCATAGCCGTTGTTGGTATTCCAGAAATCATGGATACGCCTCACAGGCACGCGGACGTTTTTCCATACTCCCTCGACCGTAGGAGGATGCACCATATACGAATTGGCCAGAGGAGCGGCTGTAAAATCCTGCATGTAGAGATTCTCCACCCTGCTGTCGGAGAAACAGTCGCCCGAACTGGTAAGATTTATCTCATATGAATACCTGTAACCGGGGATAAGGTTATAGTCCTGCATCATGTCGGCCCCGAGATAGAAACGGTAAACGACTTTTCTGGATTCCGAATCCGTGCCAAGCAAAAGCAAGTATGTAGAATTGGACGGAGCAAGGGCAGGCTTGCGGGAAGGGTCCGAATTCACTGTCTTGCCACGCATGTTTGCAGGGACATAGAACGTGAACCTGCGTGTGTCGCCGGTTCCGGTCCCGTCAGCCCAGCCTGTGGCCGGGTATGTATATGGGGAATCATTGACCTTGGACGGATAGATTTCCGGCAAATCGAAGTCGGTATAGTAATACAGACGCTGCACGCCGGAGCAGACGGCGACCGAGCTGACCGTGACAGGATTGGCTGTCGAGCCGGTAGAGTTGATGACAGTCACGTCCACCCTAACCGCATTACGCTTCAGGGAGACGCTGAGCGGGCCCATGGAATCCGTTATGGTCGCAGATGTCTTGCCGTTCATTATCACGTCCCACTTGCCGTCAGTCTTGCCGCCATGGGCCGAAGTATCATCGATCACGGTCTTGCCGACATCCGCAGCGCTTCCCAAAGTGCGGCAACGCCCCAGTCCCGCAGCCGGATCCCCCGTATTCGCGACAATGATGATGGTATTCTCGACAGTGGATGTGAGCAGCCTTACTTTCGTCGCCGACGAATACTCCGGATAGTAACAGGCCTTCAGCAACTTGGAACTTTCGTCGGTGCCGTCAAACTGGAGCACCCACAAGTCCCGGACCTCGACGCTCTCCTCCGACTGGTCTATGAATCCGGTCTTGGATAAAGGCGTCCCTGACGGCATCTGCCCGGCAGAGATGTTGAGAGAGGCCTCTATCTCATGACCGGACACATCCGGCATATCAATCTCGACTCCCCCGTCGCATCCGGCAACGACAGAGAGCAATGCAGCCAAATATATGAAGTATCTCCTTATCATAGAATCCATCACTCCGAAATTTTATCCGTGACGCAGCGCACCGGAACACCGCCCACATTAGGACTGCTACAGCCTGCACCATTAATACTTGCTACGCCTGCAATGTTTGAGTAATACAGCCCTACGCCCTGCTGTCCTGCCCATCCCACGTATTCCTCAGTGCCATTCTTGCCGCCAAGGAAACCTGCCCCCGGTATTATTGCCGTGACATTTTCCGACAAGACGATATCGGCTATGACCGACTTGTTCTGCACCACACTCCAGTCCGGCACTATCCAGCCTGGAGGACAAGGATCGAAAAGACTCTTGGTACTTGGCTTTGTAGCTCTCGGATCACCCCAATAGCATACGGGATCGCAATACTTATACTTGTCGTACTGCCACGGTACGGAGGAACTGATGCTCCATCCCAGTTTATGGGTAGGATAATAAACGCTATATGGGACATTATCCTGGAATCCAGTGCCGGCGACACCCACCAGCGCCCTGGCAAAACCCTCAAGCTGATTATATACGGCATGCAGAGTCGATCCGGAACCACTCATCGATGTCAAAGGGTCCTTGCGCCCGTGCTGGTAATACAGGTGGCCCTTCTTGGCTGTCTTGACGTATGGAGCGGCAGCTATGTTTCCCAGATTGCGGTCCATGATGAAACAGTCGCGATATATCCCCGTCCTCCATGCAGGGAAATTATACCTGTGCACTTCGCCATCGCTTACTGGATATGAGAACTGGAGCTCGTTGCCGCCGTCGTCCACATTAGGGACATAGTTCAAGGCGGCATCCGGGTTGTAGTCAGTCACCCACATCTGCCAGCTCCACAGGCACACGTCGCCGATCTCCGTCCTTCCGGAATCGAGGAACCGGCGCAGGCATATCACGAAGTTGCCCTCCCCGGCCCCTTCTTTTATCGCAAACTCAAAGAAATCCTTATAATCGTCGCCAGTCCGCTTCACCCACTTGAAGTTCACGTCCTCCTCTATCGGGAATTCGCTCCAGAGGATATCTACCTGCCAACCGTTACATCCGGGCAGCAGGGCGTTGTCCGGCTCCTTGAAATAACCGAAGGCGGGATTCCAGAAATCGAACACTCTCGACACGGGTATGCGGAAATTTCTCCATGCGCCCTCAACTTTCGGAGGGTTTATGATATACGTATTGGCAAGTTCGCTCTGGCAATAATCCACAAGGGCATCCCCTGCCACACGACCATCAGCATCCCTGTCTGACGGGTCGTTGATTGTCAGGGAACATGAATATTTGCCGCCGGGAAGAAGGTCGCAGTCGTCAGCGCCGGAGCCGAACGGAATGCGATACTCCACGGCCCTCTCAATGGATGATCCGTCCACATATGTTCCCAGAACCCGCAGGTAAGAAGCTCCTGCAGGGATATTTCGATACTTCATCGTCGGGTTGACGACCTCCTGCATGGTACCGCATTTGTTGACCGGAAGGTAGAAAGTGAAGCTGCGGGTCCTGTCGTCCCCGGCGCCGTCCGTCCAATCCATGTCCGTATAGTCGATCCTGTCCGCATTGCACGCGACTGGGAACCTCTTCGGAAGCTCATAGCTCGTGTAGAAGAAAAGCTTGTTCGGAACGGAGCATACAGTTACGGACTTGATCGTCACCACCGGAGCTCCGTTATCGACCGTATTGTTGGTTATCGTCACGTCCGCCTTGCTGATACAGCGCCTGAGAAGGAACGAGACGGTCGCCCCGGACTCTGTCAGCACCAGATCCTTGTATGAGCTCATTATCGGGCAGCGCCTGCCGCCGACTTCCTTTGTAGCATCGGACTCGTCGGCTATCGGCTTGAAGGCCCTCATGAACTCCTGAAGGTTCTCGCAATCCGCGAAGGCAAGATTTGAGTCGAAGGTATTCGCGATCAGAATAACCCTGTTCGGCACTGACGTGGCTATAAGCTTGATCAGCTCAGAAGGATCGAAGTCCGCCAGATACCGGGATTCCCGGAGCGGAGCATCGGCTGTCGTACCGCCGAACTGGAGCACCCACAGGTTATGGATGCCGTCGTCCTCCTGGACGGACTCATCGGACACATACGCCCCCTTGGTCGCCTCTCCGAACAACTGTTCCGGCTCTACGGCAAGAGACATGCATACCTCTATTTCCTCGCCTTCCACAACAGTATCCGGCAGCGTCTCTGAAACGCAGCCGGCCAGATAAAGCGACAATACGGAAAATATTATTCTGACGATAGTTCTCATGCTCTCTAGATCGTGCTTGTACCGCCATCCCAGTCATGCCATCCATTCCGGTCGAATGTGAATGTATCGGTCAGAGGACCGTCTATCACATGGTCCCGGGACGGATACGGGGACCACGGCTCAGCCGTGACATCCAGCTTGATGAACGCTGAGTTGATAATCAGCGTATATGTATAGTCATACTGAGGCTTGAGCTTATGGTAGAACGGCACCGAGACCTCGCTGCCGCCCATGCTCAACACTACCCTCGGGATCTTATGCAGATAATGGAATTCTTCATCCCTGGCCACATAGTCGAGGGCGAAGAGAAAGAAACCGGAAGCGACGGTCACCGCCGGCTCGCCATGCCTTAGCTCGATCACGGGATCTGTATCTGGGTACAGGACCTTTCCGACAGCATCCACTGAATAGCTTACGAGACTGTCAAGGGCGAGGTCATACTTGGCGGATGAATAGATATCCTTGATTTCGACCCTGTCCACGGTCACCAGTTCCAAGTCCTCTCCACACTGAAGATTGAGACTGATCTTCGCACGCCTGTCGGTAAGCTTGTTGTCCTCAGGGAACTGCCAGACATATTTTTTGTTGACATGGTTGCCGTTTACCGTGACCGTGACAGGATGACTGATATACCGTGCCGGACCTTCCCTGTCAATGCTAAAGCCCCATCTCTCGGGTGTCGGAGGGTCGACTACGGCAGGCATGTGCCAGTCCGGAGCGATGGCCGGAGACACCACCGTCATTTGGTAGGTGTTGGAGTTGATATTGTTCGAGCGCAGTCCGTAGAGGCTTCCATCGGCTATCCATATCCCCTCCGCATCGACCTGGCATGGGGTCATCCACTCCTTGGCATCCTTCTGTCGGTAGCTTCCCTTCAACCCGGTAAAAAGCCTGGAACTCCTGTCAAGAAGCAGGACCATGTAGGTGTCGTCGGCCGACGAGCCGGCCTTTGAGACACCGGACAGCATGACCACTCCGTCTTCATCCGGGATTGTCTCACGTTCAGAGCAACCGGCCAGCATGAGCGACATCACCATGAATATATATCCTATCCTTTTCATTCTTCCGAATATGAGACGCAGCGGACGGGTAACAGCACGCCGCTGTTACTCGTGTTTCCGATTGCCACATATGGCTGACTTCCTCCGCTAGGAACCCTATTAGTCCAATAGTTTAACGTATTGGAATATGTATATGTATTTGCAGGTCCTCCGAAAGCTGAGCATCCGCTAATAGGACGGTATATCACAGCACCGTTAGGCAATGTGCAAATAGTAATGTTGTCGACCGTCTGGCTCAAGGTGCCGCCAGGAAGTGTCATGCTGCCCTGCGGAGAGACTCTCCATCCGGGAGGACAAGGGTCAAATATACTCTTGGCCTTCAAGTCTGCATTGTTGCCTATGCCTAACTTCGTATCACGCCAGTTTCCGGCCGTGATATATTTGATTCCAGAATAATCATCCACATCGGAATTTGACCATTCCGGTATAAGTATATATATGTCAGGATGATACACGGCATATCGAATCAGGTCCGTCAGGCTGTTGGCGGCCTCCAGCTGCGCCTTTGTCCTGAAAGGAAATTCGACCGCGTCATTGTAGCGGTTATAGATAAGAATCCCCTTTGTCGGGGCCTGGTTCATACTTGATGCATACATGAACGGATCCTTGCGCCCCCACTGAAAATATAACGTACCAGGTCCATGACGCTCATTCTGAGACAACGCTCCCAGATTACGGTCCATCATGAACTGTCCCTCAAGAGCGCCGCCCGTCTTCCAGATGTTGCCGGAGTATCTGTCCACATCGCCTTCCACGACTCCATAGACGTAACGGACATCGTTACCGCCGGCATCCAGCTCCGGAGTAAGCAACGGCAAAGTCGCGTCCGGATTGTAATCTGTCACCCACATATGCCAGCTCCACAGGAAGACATCGTCAAGCAGAGTGCGATCCCTGTCAGTGAATCTGTGCACTCCCATCACGATATTGCCCTCAACGCCTTCAGTAATTGCAAACTCGAAATAATCCCTGTAATCGACTCCCTCACGCTTTATCCATTTGAAGTTGACATCCTCTACAAGTTCTACGGAACTGCGCACGATCTCAGCCCGCCATCCGAAGGAGCCATCTCCCAAAGCATTGTTCGGTACCTTCTCATAACCGTCAGTTCCGTTCCAGAAATCATACACTCGCCTTACCGGTATGCGCACCGATTTCCATACTCCCCTTACGCTTGGCGGATGGACCATATATGAATTGGCCAGAGGAGCCTGTGTGAAATCCTGCATATGGAGATTCTCGACCCTGCTGTCGTTCAGATAATCACCGGGACTGCTTATGGTTATCTCATAAGAGTAGTCGGTATTTGGCAAAAGGTTGCAATCCGATATCAGGTCGCTGCCCAGGGCGAACTTGTACGCAACCCTCTTTCCCTGAGAATCCGTGCCCCATACCTGCAAGAAAGTGATGCCGAGCGGCGAAGCAAACAACTTTTGCTTAGGGTCCGAAGCAGCGGCGGTCCCCCTCTTGTTGGCCGGGCAGTAGAAAGTAAAGCAACGGGAATCCCCATCTTCCTTGCCATCGCCCCATACCGTGGCCGGATATGGCAAAGCTCGTCTGGAATAACTGGCCGGATATGCATCAGGAAGCTCATAATCTGTGTAATAGCACATATACGACACACCAGAGTATAAGCCCAATGAGTCTATGGTGATTGGATTTCCGGTCCCGGCCGTAGTATTGGTCATCTTCACGTCCACACGTACGGAGTTGCGTTTCAAAGGCACGTCGACCGACTGCAAGGCTCCGTTTACCATAACCTGCACATGACCGTTCATTATCATGTTGCGGCGACCGGAAATGAATTCCCCGGCGGCCTCCATGTCCGAAAGCACGGCCATCTTCAGCAGCTTGACGTCATCCAGAGTCCGGCATTTGTTGAACTCTATCGACGGATTGTTCGTATTGGCGACGAAAAGCAGGTAATTCTCCACATCCGACGTAACCAGCCTGACTTTGGTCCCGGGCACATAATCCGGATAGTATCTTGCCAGCAGCAGCGCCGAACTGCCTGCCGTGCCGTCAAACTGCAGTACCCACAGGTTCCTGACATCAGTACTCTCCAAATCCGTGACCGCCATCGAGGCTTTGGTTGCCATGCCGGGGTGTACCGTACCCATGTTCAGGCAGACATCAATCTCATGTCGCACATCATCCTCGAAAGCAGAGTCCGTGCAACTGCCGGAAATGACTGCCGCAAGCAGCAACACCAGTCTATATGTAAAAAATCTCTTCATAATGCTTTTCAATCAAACGCCTTGTCTGTCACGCAACGTACGGAGCGTCCGTTTCCATTCTGATCGCCTATGCCATTGGAGCCATTCAAGCTGCCATTTGCGCACCACAGGGCAACCAGCCCGTCATTGCCACCGCCACGGTCACATAGCATGTCTCCATTAGGGAAAACAGCCTTGATCCCGTCCGCAAGAACAAGGTAACGAAATCCTTTATCCGCCGTGAGATAATTATTCAAAGTATATGTATAGTTATTCAGAACATCCCTGGCCGGAACCCTCCAGCCCGGAGGACAAGGGTCATAGATGCTCTTCTGACGGCTGTCAGTCACCTTAGGATCCCCCCACGGCAGGCTTGCATTAGCTGATACCGATGTCTTCTGCCAATAGTTTGTTCCCCAAAGACTGAGTCCGCAAATATATATGTTAGGGTGGGAAATGGCATACAGCACATTATCAGTATAGCCAGTCGCTGATGAGCTTATAATCCCATATCCCAAGCCGGCAGGACCCTTATAGACAGTCTGCAAAGGAGCTATCGGATCCTTACGCCCCCATTGATAGTAAATGAAGCCCTTGGCCTTGTTTACATACGGCCCCACAGACAATGCCCCCAGACTCCGGTCCATGATAAAGCAGTCTTTATAGGCGCCTGTCTTCCATGAAGTATAATTATAGCGATGCACGTCTCCGTTTCTCACGGAATAAGCGAAACGCAATTCATTACCCTGATCATCCACCAGCGGCGTATAGTTCAACGCCGGATACGGATCATAATCAGTCACCCACATCTGCCAGCTCCATATGAAGACATCCGTAAGCTGCGTCTTGCCGGCATCAGTATATCTGCGCAGGCCAATTACTATGGTACCATGCTCAAAGCCATAAGGGAGAGCGAACTCAAACCAGTCACGATAGTCCGTGCCCTCATCCTTTATCCACTTGAAGTTGGTATCATATTCTATCGGCATCTCGCTCCAGATCACCTCTGCCTTCCAGCCATAGCCTCCGGGGAGAAGAGCATTTTCAGCATCTGTATAATATCCGTCAAAAGGATTCCAGAACTCATAGCACTTGGCCACAGGGATTCGATAGCTCTTCCACGCATCCTCAACGGCAGGAGGGTTTATCATATAGGTGTTGGCGTGTTCCCATGAGCAGAAATCCACCACCGCCTGCTCAGTCTCGCGGCTGTCGGTCCCGGCATCTGCCAAGTCATCTACAGATATGATATAGCTGTACTTGCCGTTAGGCAGCAGGTTGAAATCCGTCTCGCTGGCTCCCAACATGATCTTGTATTCCACCGGGCGCTTTATTGTCGGATCCGCAGGATCATCGTATGTACCCCTGATGCTCAGGAACGTGGCTCCGTCAGGAGCACATGAGCCATGGAGCAGAGGGTTATGCGGGACTTCTGCCACACCGCTTTTGTTTACCGGCAGATAGAACGTGAAACTGCGTTCATCATCATTCGCTCCGCGTGTTCCGTCTGTCCAGTCCATGGCAGGATAATCTATGCGGTCCCCGTCATACTTGGCAGGATAACGGTCAGGCAGGTCATAGCTGTTGAAGAAGAACGACTTGGACGGTACAGAGCATACCATCACCTTGTTTATGTCGATATCGACCGCCCCTGTCTGCCTGGTAGTGTTGGTTATGGTCACATTCACCTTACAGATGGTACGCTTCAAGTCGAAATCAAGGGTCACGCCAGCTTCGTTAAGGATCACGTCTTGATATGCGCTCATCAGGGCGCAATGCTTTCCGCCCACGATGCAGTCCAGGTCCGACTCATCCCTGACAGTCCTGAACGACTCCATGAACTCTGCCATGTCGGCACAGTGGCTGAACGCAATCTGGTCATCAAATGTATTGGCCACGAGCACCACCCTGTTAGGAACCGATGATGCGATCAGCTTGAATATCTGATCCGGATCATATGAATCATAGTAACGTGCCTCGCGCAACGAATCTGAAGCCTCGGTCCCCTTGAACTGGAGCACCCAGAGGTTATGTACTTCATTATCCTCATCGGCGGTCTCATCCACAAGCGAGCTGCGTGTCTGCAAGATATCAAGGTCCATCGAAGACACGTTCAACGACATCCGGACATCTACATGCCCGTCTTCACCCCTGCCGGCCGGCCGGATGATGTCCTCGTCGCAACCGGCTGCCAGAAGCGCCAGAACCGAGAGAAACAGTATTTTATGTATGCTATATTTCATGTCTCTTATGCTATTTATATCTGCCCTGCACCCCCGTCGACAGTATCCCAACTTCCTGTAATGAAAGTAACCGTCTCCGTAACAGGCGAACCGATCTCGACATCCTGTATGCCGGAAGCCTCATCCCAAGGCAAGGCGATTATGGACATCTTGATGAACGCGGAGTTGATTGAAAGGGTGTATGTATAGGAATACTGAGGCTTGAACTTATGGTTCAGAGGCACGACCACCTTGCCCGAACCGATGGTCAGCTCCAATTTCGGCACATCGTATATGAAGTGGTACTCGCCGTCAATGCTGTCATAGTTGAGCGCAAAGAGATAATAATCAGCGTAAACCTGGACGGGAGCCTCTCCGTTAAGCAGTTCTATCTCCGGCTCGCTGCTATCATACAGAATCTCTCCGACGGTGTCAAGAACGGGATTATACAGACTGTCCGAGCCAAAGTCATAATACATGGTGGAATAGACATCCTTTATCAAGATCTCGCCCACACGGACCGACACGAGGTCTTCGCCGCATTTCAGCCTGACGGTGAGCTTTGAGCGCCTGTCTTTCAATTGCTCCTCACTGGCCTGATAGACATACTTGCGGTTCAGATGGTTTCCGCTTACAGATACGGTCGTGGGCGAGCTGACCTTGACGCCGACTCCTTCCCTTTCCATACGATAGCCCCATCTGGCCACATTGGAATTAGCGCCAGTCTCTGTCCAGTCCGGCAGTACTGCAGGTGAAACCAGGCTCAGTCTGTAGCTGCCGACGGTGCTTGCACGAAGGCCATACTCGCTTCCATCGGCAATCCATTCCCCTGTGGTGGAATTGACCTTGCATGGAGTCATCCAATCCTTTGCATCCCTGTTACGGTATGTTCCCTGATATCTATATGCGGAGTACACCGAATATACGGCGTCATAGTTGAACAATACCGCCCTGTATGTGTCAGATCCGGGCGATCCGTCCTTGGTACTTACCGAAAGCAAGAGATCCCCCTGCTCATTGTCCTGTACGACATCTTGCCCGTCACGGCTGCATCCCATAATGACAGCAACCGTCAAAAACATCAATATGCTATAAAAAACTCTCATATCTGCTTATTCAATTCTCATCATATGACACGCAGCGCACAGGATAGCATATCGCACCGCCCGCTGAACCTCCGGAAGCCAACAGCCGGCAAGTACAGAAACCGCCAAAAGGGACATATATATGAATCTGCGCATATCCGTTCCTAAATTTCGTCCGTAAAACTATCCTCTTCCCAGTCCTGCTTGATCACGACTCCATCCATATGGACATAGTTGTCGATCGTTATCTTGAACTCATAACTGCATGACGCTCTGAATCCGTATGTCATGCCGTCCGAATGGAGTACGTCGGCACGGTTGATCTTGAACACCTTGCGGAAACCGTCCACGACAATTGCGACCTCATAGTCTCCGTCGGACTGATACTCTACAGGACAAATCATGACATCGAAATACCTGTATGTGCCGGAATCGAAGTAGCCTCCGCTGGACAAGGATCCGTTTCCGATGAAGAAATGCTTGACGCTGATGCTGTCTGACACGGTCTTCGGCTGGATCTCGCCAGTGATGGCATTGAAGACTCCCGTCTTGTACAACTCGGTATTCGCAGAACCGGCTTTCTTTATGACTATGGAGTCCACGACATGGCGGCTGACCGGAGAGGTATTCTTTATCCTCATGCCGAACCTCAGCCTGGCCATTGCGTGCCTGAAAGTGAGGGAAAGGTGGCCGTGCAGGTCATTGCCCGGCTCAAGGTCCTTGTTGATGTTCCTGTCGAGGTTCTCACTGACATACATCAGGTCATGGTTGGAGTTGACGTCGAACGGGATCGAGTCCGGAGCCGATATTTCTTTTATATACGGAGCATAGGCATATACATCCGCATTATAGTTGCCCTCAGCCGTAGAAATATAAAGCTTTGCCAGGTCCTGCTCGAGAATCTGGTTGTAGAATTTCCAGGCGGTGGCGGTCTTGGTCACCTTGATATTGTTGTATCCGATGTTATGCTCTACGAATTCGAGATTATCGGGATTGGCGGCCTGGTCCTCATGCTTGCAGATAAACAGGCCGAAGGTTGAGTATTCGACGAATGTGGTGCCGGAGATCGAAATCTTGGTCTCAACAAGATTCCTGCGATGCGGATCCGGCATATCAGCCTTACGTCCGCCGGTACATCCGGCGAGCGAAATGACGAGAAAGATATATGCTAACGATGAGTATCTCATGATCAGTCGAATTCAATTTCTGAATGGTTGTTTCCTGACTCGGTCCAGTCGTCTATCGTGTAGCCGTCAAGGACAATAGGCGAAGATTCGCCGACATTGATAGTCAGCTTATAGTGGATGGAACGGTTTGCCGGCCATACCGAAGGAGACGGGATGCTGACCGTCTTCGTAAACGTGGCCTGGCGTACCGCAGGGGTGCGGGAAGTGTCAAAGAAACTGTATGTAACCTGGATGTCGGCAGACGGATCAAGAGTCTGCGGGAGCAGGTAAAGCCTTCCGAGAGTGTTCTGCACAGGGATTCCGGCAGCAGGTTTCTCAGGCAGATATTCGTTCCTGAGGTGGCTGGAAGACAGTTTCAGCTCATAAGTGCAGTCGGCCGGGCCATAGTCCGTCCACTCGAAATACGGGGCGGAGGCGGAAAAAGTTGCCGTAGCGACGCCTCTGACGTTGCGGAGCCTGATGTCCTCGACCAGCACGGAATACGTTCCCGGAGGAGTGCCCTTATAGTTCATGTCGAACCAGATCT
>Ga0256407_10004653_pt1 | contig 22696 bp, 25 predicted proteins | sample RumenRJG_04DNA_FD_193489 | JGI IMG/M metagenome (GOLD analysis project Ga0256407, IMG submission 193489) | Bovine rumen microbial communities from Lethbridge, Alberta, Canada - RJG_04 | ecosystem: Host-associated > Mammals > Digestive system > Stomach > Rumen | place: Canada: Alberta... | reverse complement strand
AAAGAGGTTATTTCTACGGAATTCTGCGTAACTTGACGCAAGAATCCAATTTTTTGAGAAAGGTTTATATTTTTTCTTACAAACATTCTCCATTTTTTGTTGTTAAACTCCCACATTTGTTAATTTTCATCCGAAAAAATGAGGTGAATCTCCCACTTTGCCGGATGATTTTGCCTTTGTCCTACAAATCCCTATTTGACGGAGAAAAGGCACTTGTTTTCACATTCTGCAGAAACGCTATGGGTAGCGTAGAGGAATTAAATGCTATAAACAAGGCTTGTCATCTCCTGCATGATTGCCTGGTATAACCGAAATTATTTAGCCTCATCTGGCAGAGTAATACCGTCAGGCAAATCTTGCAAATAGATGAAGTACTTTTCCGTATCTTCCAGCTTAATAATTTTTAAACTCTTAATACCTATATTTTTTTGTTCATAGGCATCTTCTATAGTAACAACATAATCCATTATAAAATTATTATCATTTGAAATTAATTCAAACTTCGAATAATAACATGTTACTTTTTTACCATGGTTTATGCTGCCTTCCATTGAGGAACCCATGCTTTCAAATTCTTTTATATTTGTACCCACATACTCGAACAATCTCTCAGAATCTTTTGTAAAAGAGTCTTTTTCAATATTCTCTCTAACAGACTCTGAAAACAAAGCATATAGCCCATTTGAATCTTTGTTGTTTATACACTTAACAATTTTATCTGCAAATTTTAAACTCTTTTTATTTGTAGAAGAATAATATCCCATTCTGCTAAATCTCCAGCATCCTGAAAATGTATTTATTATACACAAAAGAACAATAGTTTTAATTACCTTCATTATTTGACCTCTAAAAAGTTAATGTGACAGAATTATTTTCATCATCCCAATTCGAAAACTTCTTGTTATCAGAATTTATCTTTTTAAAATCCTGATACATCTGGGAATCATTAAAAGTTACATTAAATTGTGCTTTCAGATGACTAGCCTTCTTATTTTGTTCAAAAGGATTAAATATTCCTGGCCACCAATGCTTTCCATCTTTTCCAAATTTGGCAGGGTCAAAACTACCTATTTTCTTTCCATCAAGAAACAAGGTTGCGGTTATTGACATTGAAAGGTTGTCGGGGTCTGCAACGAAGTGGCCCAGCATACCACTCACTCCGTCGTCTTGTCTGTAAATTCCTAATTCACATCCAGCTCCCATATTTAAATAGTCGCCTTTCCATCCCCAAAGTCTATACACTTTCCCACCAGAAGAAAATTCAAATATAGCCGGCTCCATATCTGTTGCGAGATCGAATCCCCAATCATAGAGCTTGTTATACCCAAAAGATTTTTGCCAACAATCATAGGTTGCATGATAAACACGCTCATCTGGATCAAATTTAAAGCCAACTACCTCATTAGGGAATACCCCCATCTTTGCCATTAAATTAAAACCAAATCTATTACTTGGCGATAAATCATTTATGGCTTTTGCAAAGAAATCATGAGGCATCCGCCCATCCGGGTCTATATAGCGTACCGGGTTGTTGCCCGCGTAATGATACAAATCGGCATTTATTTGGCGAAACACTGTTTTTCTGCGGAATTCTGCGTGTCTGTACGCGAGAATCCAATTCTTTGAGGAAGGTTCAATTTTTTTCTTGCAAACATTCTCCATTTTTTGTTGTTAAACTCCCACATTTGTTAATTTTCATCCGAAAAAATGAGGTGAATCTCCCACTTTGCCGGATGATTTTGCCTTTGTCCTACAAATCCCTATTTGGCGGGGGAATGGGCGGTGTTTTCACACTCTGCAAAAACGCTATACATAGAGTAGACAAAAATATTGCTTTAGTCTACAGAATGCTTATATTTTCTCAGAGAAAAGACACTCTGGTAATTTACAGATTGTCTTTTCTCTGCGGCTCAAACTTCCATGAATAAATTTGAGTCGCAATTCTTTGTCATGTCAAAAAAGACGCACTTGCCGTCTCTGCTTTCATGGGTTCGGGAGACAAGTTTCCATTTTTTACCCTTTGCTGTTTCTGGATAACAACAATTATATTCGAGTTTTCCCAAAATGCAACGAGACTTTCCGTTCAAGCGCAGGATTAAAATAGTCACAGAAATAAAAATGCTCAAATTTCATTCTTGCCAGAAGCTCATTATAAAAATCTTGCGAAATACAGAATAAATGAAACTGGTTTTGTATCTTCTCGTTTTTTGCATCATAAAAATACCCATGGCTTCTATCAAAAGACTTTACAAGAACATAGACATTCTCGTCTTTCTTTAAACAATAATAATGCCCATGCTTGTTTTTTAAAAGTTCCAAATTTATTGATTCAGATTTGCCGTCTATTGAGTAGTTGCATGTCAAATATCTCACACTTCCAATTTTTGTGTTTTGAACTTTGATTTCTCCGCATTCAGCATTCTGATCATCATATAATCGATATGCTCCGTCACTAATATTCATTCTGTAATTTAGACAACGTTTTAAATAAGGTACACCTAAAATAATAACAAGTGTTATTATTGATGATATTTTTTTTATGTTTCTAATTTTCATTATTAAACACTCCGTTATACAGGAAGAAACCTTTCTTCCAGTTTTCGTATTCATTTCTGTAGTTTATTGCTGGCTTGGTATATGCATCTCCCATGTTATTTATTTTGTCTCTCTGATATTTCTCCGGATTTGTGGCAGCCCATATTGGATGACTTATTCCTAAAACATTATTGGAATTCTCATAATATCTATCAGGAGAATAATAAAATGATTCATTTATGGCTAATTCATTTTCCAATAATATCTTTTGAGAATTTAAAAAGTAACAAAAATCTTTTTCATCAGGATTATCATTAAATATTTTTAACCACGTATTTATTATATTTATTTCTCTGCGAGCTCCTTTTATAAAATTGGCGGCTTCTTTTTCATTACTTAAAATCAAATCAGACGCCCTGTCACTTTCCATGGTTGCCACTCCTGACAAAATTAAATCAACAGGAAAAACCGAAAAAATAGCTATTGTATCAGCAGCATAGCACATTTTATTATCTATATCTCTTAATGTTTTAAACATTTCATGATAAAGGGAACGTGTGTGACTTTCAGTTTTTTTAAAATATCCAGCTGTAATAATTCCCATTGAAATTGCTTTTGATACACCTTTTTTTAGGCATGCTTTTATTCCTGCACTTATAGGACTTCTCCCATCCGGGTCTATATAGCGTACCGGGTTGTTGGCCGCGTAGTGGTACAAATCGGCATTTGTGTGATTAAAAGTTCCTCCCATTCCGGGCAAATTTGCCATATCCTTGGCATTTGCCTTGCCTGCGGCGGGGATGTACTCTCCAAGGGCAGGGTCTGTGCTGATCAAGCGGCTGTACTTGGGGTCTAGATACCTTGTTCCATAGGATTTCCGGGTATGTTTTCCTCTGTAAATTTGGTTGCGACTGAATTTTGCGCGTGACGGTGTTTTCCAGATGCACTCCGCTGCAAAAAAGAAAATGCGTCTGGAGAACACATCCTGTTGCAGCCTTACCTCCGGCAGGATATGTCAGGTTTTGGAATGTCAAAAAACAGTGCCCAGGGATAAGGTCTCGTCGGGCTACTTATGTATAATTGTACTACTTAATACTACTCAGCGGATATAAATAAGCATCAATCCCATCATCATAATGCAGTATAGCATGATTTGCGGAGTTTTTAAACTGGATAAAATGCTTTGCCCCTAAATCTTATTCACTACTTTTTGGCAGCTTCCGTTAACAGTTTGCGTATTTCTTTAAGTGTATTGATGTATTTTTCCTTATAAGGGGTGTTCCACGTTCTGATATTATTTTCCTGCCAGTCTACGCAGTCAAATGCATTCATCTCGGTACCGTTGTAGGGTATGACATCATACGGAGAAAGGCCTTGTTCAATTAGCCAGGGAATACAAGCCGATTCCATGTTTACAACTGCATCCAAAAGACAAGCTTTGTTTTCTTTTACGGGAAGATTTGATTCTTTTAGCTTTTCAACATATTGAGAGAAAACTTTATCAGGAAAAAAGCGCATTACGACAGATATTGCATAAGGTGTTTTTGAAAAGCTTTCAAAAAAATCTTTGTCTTTAAAAAGCAGGTCAATAAGTTCTAGTTCTTTTGCGAAGAAGAGGTTTTCTACATTCTCCGGCTTAAAGGTCTTGGAATTTATTTTTCTTTCCGCAGGCATTTCTTTGGTATATTCCTTTAGCAGCTTGCGGACTTCTTCAAATTTTTCGATGCTTTCTTTTTCTTCCTGAGACAAAATATACACTTTGTTTTCTGTGTCATAGGTACTGCCCATCCTGACAAGCTTTTCTTGCCAGTGTATGCAGTCAAATGCATTCATGTCGGAGGAGGTACCGTAGTCCACATACTCATACGGTGAAAGCCCCTGTTCAATTAGCCAAGGAATACAATCAAATTCTCTGTTTACGATTGCAGACAAAAGACAACTGGGGTCTTCCATTACAGGAAGATTGGATTTTTTTAATTTATCTATATATGGCTGATAAACTTCATCAGAAAAAAAATGCATTACGACACCTATCGCATAAGGTGTTTTTGAAAAGCTTTCAAAAAAATCTTTGTCTTCAAAAAGCAAATCAATAGTTTTTAGGTCTTTGTTATAGAATAATTTGCTTACGTTCTCTGCCCTAAAATTTTTGGTATCTATTTCTTTTGCCACAGGATTTTCTTCTTTTACTACAGACTGTGCTGCCTTATTTTCTTTTCTGCTGCAAGAAATGACCGCAAGCAGGCATATAAACACAAAAACAAACTTTTTCATAAATTTCCTCATGGCGCACTTTTTTTGTACATAATAATATGTCCAATTTATATCGTCAAGGAATAAAAAAGGCCTCCCAAAAAGGAGACCTTTGTTTGCGCATAAGAGGAAGCGGCTTTTATGCGGCTGTTATGGCAATTTTTTTGCTTTCGGTCAGGGCCTTGTTGCGCGGCATTGTGATGGTGAGGACTCCGTTCTTGAATGAAGCGGAAATCTTTGAGCCTTCAACGTCGTCCGGCAGGGTAAAGCTGCGGCTAAAGGAAGAAGACGTGCGCTCGTGGACAATCCATTCGCTGTTCTTTTTGTTTTCTTTCTTTTCTTCCTGGGTGGAAGAAATTGTAAGAACATTGTCCTTTAGGCTAAGGTCAACATCCTTTTCCGTGAGGCCGGGCAAGTCCATGTCCAAAACATAGGTGTCGCCATTCTGCTTTACGTCAACCTTTGGCATTCCAAAGTGCGTCTTGCGCAATTCAGGGAATCCAAATCCGTCTTCAAAAAGTGAATTAAACAAAGCAAGTTCGTTCATAATCTATGCCTCCAAATATGAATTAAGTTTTTTGTACGCGGAAGGAGCTTTTCTTTCTTTGTACACTTAACATGAAGCAGATTCCGTGCCAAGTTTTGTGTTTTTCAAAGGAGAACCCTTGCACCCCAAACTTGGAGGGGAGAAACCCGCTCAGAGTCCGAAGCCCGCTGGTTTCTCCCCTCCAAACCTCCCCTTTTCCTCGGGCACGGCTTAGGGCTGTCGCCCTAAGAACCCCATTCTTTTTCATCACATGAATAAAAACTGTGTCACTTTGACGCAAAACGGTATGCGGAATTTGTAAAAAAAGTGGCATTTTTACCTATAATTTACTCTATAGCATAAAATTTGTTTCTATTATATACTCGTAAGAATGATTGACACTTCCAAAGCAAATTTTAACAGTATCTATAATACGCTAAAGAATGCGCCGGATTTCCGCAACCAAATGTACAACACCATGATTGAACTTATGGACAATCAGGAAAAGCTGTTTGCCAAGCAGGAATCAAACCTGCCACCCGATCTTGCAGAAAAACTAATCCGCATCAGGCAAAGATCTTCCGAGCATCCGGTCTTTCAGCTTTTTAGGGACAACCCCTTGGCCAAGGCTCTTACGGAACGCTACAACAACAAGCAGCAGCTCCGCCTTATGAAATACATGACCCGCGTTCAGGACAAGGCCGCGCAAAAAATGCTGGAAGACAAGGAATTTGCAAAGCCTTTTGCCGAGCTTGAAGAATTTGACGCCGTAATCCTTTCTGTAGACATCCGCCGTTCAACAGAGCTTATGCTCCGCGCAAAGTCTCCACAGTTTTATGCAGAATTTGTAAACGAGCTGAACACCATGCTTATAGACGTGGTAAAAGAAAATTTTGGCATCTACGACAAATTTACCGGCGACGGACTTCTTGCCTTCTTCCCGGACTTTTATTCTGGCAAGGATGCCCTAATTTACGCGCTTGAATGTGCAGACGAATGTAAGGCTGTTTTTAATTCCATATTCACCAAATATGAGGACAACTTTAACATTGACCGTAAGATAACTGGCCTTGGTGCGGGAATAGACTGCGGTTCGGTTTACAAAGCCGGCGTGGAAACCGAATACACGGTTGTAGGAAGCCCTGTTGTATACGCATGCAGACTTTCTTGCGCCCCAGCAGGAAGCACATACATAACTGTCCGTGCCCAGAACAAGCTTTCTTCCATGAACTGCACCTACTTTAATTCCCAGCCAACAAAGGTTGCAATAAAGCACGAAGCCACGGCCTATGCGTTCAGCATAACAAGGAAACCCAATGCAAGGCTTCACTTGAACGAGCCTGAATGGTACAATTCGCCAACTACAAAGTAGCAAAGAGTTTTTTATGATTAGTTCGCCATTGGTATTGGGTATTATTTTCTTGGCAGCTGCCCTTTTCTTTTGCACCCTTGCATTTATTATGGGCAGGCCAGAAGCCGTAAAAAAAACGCCACTCTTTAAGCCAAGCAGTTTTATCTTTTACCTGATAGGCTGCCTTACTTTTGCAACTGGAATTTTATTTGTTACGATGCGAAATGAACTTTCTAAGCAGGCAATCCAGGTTATTGCTCTTGTTTACCTTGTCATACTGATTGTCATTTTCTTTATCTTTATTCAAATGATGGGTAGCAAAAAGAAATGAATCCTCCGCCACGCAACACGCTCCACCATGTAAAGGCAAGCACTCAGTACAAGCGGGAGCACAAGGCAGACTATGGCCGCGAGCAGATAGAAATCCTCTACGAAGACAAGGACATTGTTGTTATAAACAAGCCCACGGGTCTGCTTTCCGTTCCATACCCCGGAAGCAAGGCAAGAACCGCACTTGACCTTCTGGAAAAAATCATGCGCTCGCGGGGAACCTTTTCTGCAGGACACAGGCCTTTTACCGTTCACCGTCTGGACAGGGACACAAGCGGTGTTATGATGTTTGCCCTTAACGAAAAGATGCAGAAAAAAATCATGGACAGCTGGCACACCATGGTAACAGAAAGGCTTTACCATGCCGTTGCAGAAGTTTCGCGAAAGGCAGTGCCGCTCCAAGACTCTGGGCTTATAGACGACCCCTTGGCACAAAACGCCCACCACGTAGGCTACGTTCCCCATGACAAGGACGACAAGGCAAAAACAGTTGCTGCCCGCACCCACTACAAGATTTTGCTGCGCGGAAAAACACATTTTCTTTTTGAGCTTTCCCTTGATACAGGCAAGAAGAACCAGATACGAGCCCACCTGGCAAGCAAAGGCTACCCTCTGGCAGGAGACGAAAACTACCGCGCAAAAACAGACCCTTTTGGCCGCCTTGCACTTCACGCCCGCACGCTGGAATTTGACCACCCGGTTACTGGCCAGCACATGAAATTTGAAGTTCCCGAGCCTGACGAATGGGCAGAATACGTAAAGAAGGGAGACCCCAATCCCCAGGCTCCTGTCTGGTCTGCTAAAAATCCCTACAACGCAGAACTAAAGCAGAGGCAAAAGCAAATGGAAAAGGCCCTTGCAAAAAAACAGGAAGAAAAGCAGCTTGCCCCACGACTTTCCGCAAAGCAGAAAAGCCGCATGGATTTTATTGCCCAGGGCAAGTTTAAAAGCGGTAAAAAGTAACAGGTTATTACTTTATCGTTAAGGACTCGGCTATTTTGGCAAACGTATCTGCAAACGAATCGTAATTATCTTCTATAGCCGTACAGGTAAAGAGAAAATATGTTTTCTTTTTATTGCTCTTAACAAACTGAACTTCCTTTATGTCAGCACCATCACTATTGGAAGCTGTATAAACATGGAAATATTCACCCCTGTCAACAAGATTAAAATTCTTAACAGATGATGAATAGTAATTTTCCAGAATATCCAAATATTCCCCGGTGGTGTATGCCTTGTCCAAAGTTTCCTTTAAAAGAGACACGCTTGAGCACACTCCGGTTTTTGAATCAGCCGGGGAGGCAAAATTAAAGATGGAAGAAGAATTTGTATACTGTCCAAGCCATTCCACAGGTAATCTTACCGAACAGTCACTTGTGCTCAATTCAATGGAATCATCAGATATGGCTGAAGGCTTTATTTTGAATGACTTAAAAATGTTCTTATACTCAGAGTAATACGAGTCAAAACTTTCAACAGGGCTTGTTCCAGTGATGATATAGGATTTATTGTCCTTGATTTTTATAAACTGAACTTGCTTTACATTCAGGCCGTTTATCGTAGCAGTATAGATGTGATAATTTTTTCCTTCCTCAATCATCTTAAAATTGGGAAAAAGAATTTCAAGTTGTTCTTTGCCTGCCTGTAGAGATGCCTTTTCGGTAACATTTTTATTGACAACCCCGGACGTTATGTTGCAGTTACTTTGAAAAGCCTCGCCTTGCTTTTCGGGAGCCAAAAGACATAACACGCTTGTGCCTTTTACAATCCGGAACGAATTCATAGCGCTCCAGCCTTCGGGAACAGATACGGAGCAATCCTTCGTATCGACCGTCATAACATTTTCTTTTGCAAAGACTGCCGCAGAAATAAATGCGATTATTCCTGCCAATACAAACAATTTTCTTTTCATGCAAGCACTATAGCATATTGGAGCAAGCAATGTCCAGTTTTGATTTTCATTTTAACGGTAGCATTTAGGACGGGAATCTTTAGGACGAGAGTCCTACTTGCTCTACGATTTAGTCTTTGGCTAACTCGACTGAACATGCCTTTCGTCACCGCCCTTCCGCCCTTCGCTATCCGCTCATACCGTCCTGCGGCCGGTACTAAAGGGTTGCAAGCAACCCGGGGCTCCACGGCGGCGTAGGCTGGTCTAACCACTTTTACTCTCCGCTAAGAGCTACAACAGGGTCAAGCTTTGCGGCACGGGAAGCAGGGCTTAGGCCAAAGAAAACTCCCACGAAGACAGAAAAGACGAATGCAATAAAGCAGGACTTAAAGCTGATTACAATGTCTTGCGAGCGCACGTATTCCACGGCAATGCTTATTGCTATTCCAAGAATTATTCCCGCAATTCCACCCATAAGCGTTATGCTTGCAGACTCAACCAAAAACTGCTGGCGTATGGTATTGGGACTTGCGCCCAGAGCCTTTCTTATGCCTATCTCCTGCTTGCGTTCAGTAACCGTAACAATCATTATGTTCATTATTCCAATTCCGCCAACCAAAAGAGAAATGGTTGCAATTCCGGAAAGCATCATGGAAAGCGTGTTGGTTATCTGGCTAACCTGGTCTATCATTGTCTGCATGGACATAACCCTAACAGAACCTTCCGTCCCGGTAAGATTCTTGCAGTAGGTTTCAAGTGCAGTTGCCAAATCGGTCGCCTTGTCGGAAGACACAGCCTGAACCATTACCGTAGAGGCATTTGGATTTGGCGCGATTTTTTTTGCATAAAAGCCTCGCGTTACGTAACAGCCGGACGCCGTAGACTCCATGCCCGAATTCTGCTCGGCAAAAATTCCTATGACTTCAAAATTAAAGGGCACTTTGTCTGCAACAAGGGTTATGTACTTGCCAACTCCGTCTCCGTTTGGAAAAAGGGAAGATGCAACTTCGCTTCCCAATATGATTTTTTGCGTACCCATTGCATCGTCGGTTACGTCAAAGCTTCTGCCCTGCTCCACTTTTAAACCGCAGGCCTCTATGTAACCAGATTCAACCGCGGTGCAGGAAGCACTTGCACTTGTGTCTCCGTAAGCTACAGTTCCAGAAAGACTGTTCTTGTACCAAATCTTTTTTATTCCAGAAATATTCCCGAACAAATCTTCGCGGAAACTTTCGTTAAATTCTATGGTAACGGCAGCCACACCCCTTCGCATAAAGCCGGAACCAATGCTTACCATGTCCAAGCCGGATGAACCGAATGTGTTCTGAATCTGCATTGTGGAGCTTTGCCCCATGCTCATGATTACGATTACGGATGCAACACCAATAATAATACCCAAAAGAGAAAGCACGGTTCTTGTCTTGTTGCGCCTAAAGTTTTGCAGTGCATTCAAAAAATCCTCAAACATAGACTATGCCTCCTGCCCTGCCCCGGAAGACTTTTCTTCTGATGAATCAAAAGACTCCGGTTCCTGCTTTTGGTCAGACTGAATCTTTCCGTCAAAAATCCTTATGCAGCGGTCAGATGCGGCACCAACACGCGGGTCATGGGTAACAATAACAACCGTTGTTCCCTTTTTGTTTATTTCCCTAAAAAGACGCATTACAGCTTTACCTGTTTCGCTGTCCAAGGCACCGGTAGGTTCGTCGGCAAGAATTATGCGGGGACTCGTTACTGTGGCACGGGCAATTGCAACACGCTGCTTTTGACCACCAGAAAGCTCGTGGGGACGGTGGTTCATTCGCTCGGCAAGACCAACTTTCTGCAAGGCTTCTTTTGCCAACTCCGCCCTTTCCTTCCGTTCAACTCCAGCGTAACGCAGGGGTAGCATTACGTTTTCAAGCACGGTCATAGACGGAAGCAAAAAATACTGCTGGAAAACAAAGCCAACGGTCTTGTTTCGGAGTTCAGCCAATTCACTTTCATCCATAAGAGCCGTTTCTTTTCCGTTTATCTTTACAATACCGCCAGAAGGCCTGTCCAAGCAGCCAATCATGTTCATGCAGGTTGACTTTCCCGAACCGGATGGGCCCATTATGGTAACAAATTCACCCTGCGTTATGTCAAAAGAAATGCCCCGCAAGGCAAAGACCTGGGTGTCTCCCATTGTATATGTGCGCTTTACGTCTTGCATAGTTATTACGGATTCAGCCATCTTGCACCTACCTTCCGCGGGGAGGCATACCGCCACCCATTCCGCCGCGCATTCCTCCCATACCGCCCATGCCTCCCCTTCTGCGTCCGGACGTTTCAGCAGAACTCTGGGCCTTTAGAACCTCGCCGCCCTTTAGACCGTTTTCTATCTTTACATAGTCAGCAGTGTAGGGGCTTACGGTAACATTTATTTTTTCTCCGCTGGGCACAAGCTGAACAAAAGCCTGTCCGTTTTCGCGGCCAACTGCATAGCGTTCTACAACAAGAAATTTTTCATCAGGGCTGATTTTTATCTTCCCGGAAAAAGAGAAGTTTGGAAGGATTCCTTCAGGATATTCATCAATGCGAACCTTTGCCTTTACAACAGTTGCTCCGCGGGACGTAACCTCACCAATTGCAGGCCAGCTTACAACATATCCGTTAACGGTTTTTCCGCTCAGGGCAGAAAAGGTAAATTCAACAGTCTGACCAACTGCCAGCTTGGAAACATCCGTCTCAGAAATTTCAACATCGGCGGTCAAATAGGAAACGTCAACAATAGTTCCTACCGAGTCCTTTGCTTCAAGTGAATCCCCAACGGCAACATCTATATCTGCAATGATGCCGTCAAAGGTTGCAGTAACCTTGCGCTCTTCCACCTTTTGAACAAGGGCATCCCTCTGGGTTTTCATCAGCTGGTACTGGCGGGCGGCTCCTGTAATAAGGGTGGTCTGCATGTCATAATCATGCTTTGCAAGGTTGTATTTTTGCGTAGTGTCATCAAGCTGGATTATTACATCACCTTTTTTTACGACATCACCTTGCTTTACGTTTACGGCCACAACAGTTCCGTCGGAAAGGGCCTGAAGGGTCTGCTTCTGGGCTGCGGAAACAGTGCCGGCAATATCAATTGCATTTTCATAAATTTCTTCGCGGACTTTATATGTCGTATTGTTCAGCTTTTTTGCGGCAAGAAGTTTCTTTACCACGCTCAAGGCGCCAATAATCACAACTACCGACACAATAAGAATAAGCAAAAGTTTTAACCATCTATTTTTCTTTTTAGCCATAAAATCCCCCTATTTGATTGCCTTAATTTCATCATCACGGCAGAACAAAAGCTTTGTCTCGTCGTTGTAAATCAGAAGCTCAATATCGTTTATAAGGCACTGAATTTCATAATTCTCTTTGTTTGCCTTTGCATTCCTGTATTCACTCAGGGTAACGTAGCCCTGCCTATAGTAGCGCTCTTCATCAGCGGCAAGTTTTTTGTACATGTCAAGCGACTCTTCGTTGGTTTTCTTTTTCCACTGAATGTCTGAAAGCTGGGTCTGGCGGCTAATCATTTCCGTCTGGTAGTCTTTTTCTGCAGACTGAATGTCTATCTTTTCCTGCTCTTCGGCAATCTCTTTCTGCTGATCCGTTATGTTGGCAAGCAAGAATGGCTGCGGGCTAAAGGAAAGGCCAAAGGTGTAGACAGGGTAAAAGCTGTCGGTTTTGAGTGGCCAGGAAACTCCGGCACTTGCGGTAAGACCCGTTCCGTTCCAAGTAAGTGATGAACCCAAATCAAGGGTGTCTGAATCCGTGGAGGAATTGTCAAAAGTGTAGCCTGCCTTGCCCCGCACGGTAATTTTTGATTCGGCATTACGGTTCAACGTATTGATGCGGTTGGTCCATGTGGCTTTTTCTATCTTTGCAAAGGCTTCCTTCTTAAAGGAAAGCACGTCCACCGCTTCTGCCTGTGGAACTGAATCTGGCAAAAATTCAACAGCATCATTACCATCGTATTCTATACCGCACTTGGAGGCAAAGATTTTTGTCTGGCGTTCAAGTTCACGCTTGTTTATCTCTACGTTGCGCTCCCCGGAAAGAACCTTCATTTCTGCCTGGCGGTATTTGAGGGAGCCTGCTATGTATCCCTTGGCACGGATTTCGTTAAAGGCCAGCTGGTCATCATACAAATCGTTTTCCGCTTTTACTATTGAGGCTGCAGTTGAATAAAGCGACTTTAATTCAGTGTAAAAATCCTTTTCCGCGGTAATAAGGCCATTTTGCAGTGCACGGCTTGCTTCAAGAACGCTGCGCTCTGACTTTAGCTTTGTCACTTCCAGCTTTTGCTTGTTTTTTGAATACAAATCCACGCTCATGTAAAGGGACTTGTTCTTTGTGTCCGTGCCGTCCTCTTCCTTATACTTAATGTCGGCAGAGGCCCCAAGCGTAAGGTTGTTCAGCTGGGGGATGGAAAGTTCTGCGGAGGGAGAAAATGTAACTCTTCTGTGCTCGCCGTCAGTCGTTACTGTAACGGTACCACTTTCAATCTTAAAATTCCATCCGTTGGATATCTTTGTTGCTTTGTCTTCCAAAACTTGATTCTGAAGCGAATTTGTAAGCTTTTTTACATTCAAATCATTTTGCAGATAGCCCTGCAAAAGATCCTCCGCTTTCTGGTGGGCAAAAAGAGGCATAAGAGAAATTGGAAAAAACAAACATAAAAGTTTAAGTCTCTTCATATACTAATAATACAAATAATCATGCAAAAAAGTAATACTTTTTTTAGAAACATTATAATTTTCTTATTTTTCGACCAACAGCCTGCCTTACTTGATTATCGTTTTTCTTTATGCTACCGTAAAAATATGATATTATCAATTTTACCAACATTTTGGTTTTCATCCTGGTTTTGGCTCGCAATTTGCGTGATTTGTATTGTTATAGAAGTTTCTACGCTCTCTTTAACAACAATCTGGTTTGCCATTGGCGCTTTTGCAATGGTCTTTATCTCCATGATAGCTATGCCTTTCCAGATTCAGCTTTTGATTTTTACTATTATATCTGTTCTGCTTTTGATTTTTACCCGCCCAATAGCACTAAAAAAGCTGGCTGTAAAACGCGCCGCAACGAATAGCGACAGTATAATAGGAAAGAAAGCTGCCGTTACCGAAAAAATCACTCCACTCAGCAAGGGTGCCATAAAAGTTAACGGCTTAATCTGGACGGCCACGGTCAAAGATGAAAGCGAACTTGAAGCTGGAGAGCTTTGTGAAATTGTTTCTATTGAAGGAGCTACAGCAGTCGTAAAAAAGGCTGAGTCTGTAAAGGCGGATAGCCCTTCACAAGAATAGACAGCTTTAATTCCAAGTTCTTGCAAAAAATCGTCATTGTCAAAAATTTGAAATTAAGCAAAAAATATCCATATAAAATAAGGAGAATTTTATGGGACTTTATGTTATCATTGCAGCCGCATTTGTAATCATGCTGTTGATTATCACAAACATCAGGATTGTACCGCAGTCACAGGCATACGTAATTGAACGCCTTGGAACTTACGCTTCCACTTGGCAGACAGGTCTTCACGTAAAGACACCGCTGATTGACAAAATGGCCAACCATGTTTCGCTAAAGGAAAAGGTTCTGGACTTTCCGCCACAGCCGGTTATTACAAAAGACAACGTTACCATGAAGATTGACACCGTTGTTTACATGCAGATTACGGATCCAAAGCTCTACACTTACGGTGTAGAAAACCCCCTGCTTGCCATTGAAAACCTTACTGCAACAACCCTCCGCAACATTATAGGCGAACTTGACCTTGACGCAACGCTTACAAGCCGCGACGTTATCAATACAAAGATGCGCTCTATCCTTGACGAAGCCACAGACCCCTGGGGAATCAAAGTTAACCGTGTTGAAGTAAAGAACATTGTGCCGCCGGAAGCCATCCGCGAGGCAATGGAAAAGCAGATGCGTGCCGAACGTGAACGCCGCGAAAAGATTCTTATTGCGGAAGGACAAAAACAGTCAGAAATCCTTGTTGCAGAAGGAAAGAAGCAGTCAATGATTCTTCAGGCCGAAGCAGAAAAGGAATCCACAATCCTTAGGGCTCAGGCAGAAAAAGAAGCCCAGGTTCAGCGTGCTCAGGGTGAAGCCGAGGCTATCCGCGAAGTTCAGCAGGCAACGGCAGAAGGTCTTAAGATGATTAAGGACGCCAACATTGATGCCAACGTAATAAAGCTCCGCAGCCTTGAAACTATGGAAAAGGCCAGCAACGGTCAGGCAACAAAGATTATCGTTCCGGCAGACTTCCAGAACTTGGCAGGTGTTGTAAGTGCAATTTCTGCTATTGCAAAGAAATAAAAAAAATGATTAGCTTGAATGAATGACAATGCTTTTACAAAACTAGCCATTCGAGCTAATCAACGGTTTGTTAATCACTTCAATACTGATTAACACATTAATCAACGAACCGCAAACCAAAGCGTCGGAGTATTGAACCCTCCACGCGAATAAAAAAACCGGCAATCTTATCGCTAAGACCGCCGGTTTTTTAGTTTTAGAAAACTCTCTTTTCCAATGCCTATTTCTTATTTCTCTGCTTAGAGACAATATCAAAGATAACAGCCAAAAGCAAAACAAGACCCTTTACAGCCTGCTGCCAGTTCATGTCTATACCCAAAATGGACATACCGTTGTTCAAAACACCCATGAATATAGCACCGACTACAGCACCGCCGATTGTACCTGTTCCACCGTATGCAGAAGCACCGCCGATAAAGCAGGAACCGATTGCATCCATTTCGTAGCTTTGTCCAGCCGTAGGAGCTGCTGAATTAAAGCGTGCGATACAAACCAAAGCAGCAACAGCTGAAAGGAATCCCATGTTTGTATATGCAAACATCATAACGTTGTCTGTGTTAACACCGGAAAGCTTTGCAGCCTTTGCGTTACCACCAATTGCATACAAGTAGCGGCCAGGAACCGTATTCTGTGTATAGTAGCTATAGAAAACAACAACCGCAGCAATCAGAACCAAAACAGTAGGAATACCGTGGTGATGTCCCAACTGCCAGCAAACAAGAAGAACAACTACCGGAATAAGGATAAGGCGAAGGATGAATGAAACCTTGTCTGTTACTTCGTATCCCTTCTTTACCTTTGTTGCACGGCTCTTGATAGAGTAAGCAATCATTACCACACAAATTACTGCGGCAATAACCATAGTTGTTACAAGACGGATGAACTTAAGCTTGTCTGTTGCAGGTCCAACCAAGCTTTCTGCCTGAGAAGCATTCAACAGATCCGGCATAAATACTTCTGGAACATAGCTTGCAAAGAGGTTCAGGTACTTCTGCGGGAATGGGGAAATTGTAAGACCGTCAAGAACGATAAGAGCAACACCGCGCCACAAAAGCATACCGGAAAGTGTTACGATGAAAGGCGGAATGTGTACGTAAGCAATAAAGGCTCCGTGCCATGCACCAATCAAAAGACCAACAAGCAGACAAATAATAATTGCCGGCACTATTGGCATCTTGGCATCTACAATCAGCTTACCTCCGATTGCACCAACAAGACAAACTACGGAACCAACAGACAAATCGATGTTACCACCGGTCAAGATACACAGCAACATACCGGCCGCAAGAATCAAAACGTATGAGTTCTGCAGGATGATGTTTGTAATGTTTGAAGGGGTAAACATTGTTGCGCTTCCCTTCAAAACAATCTGAAGCACCTGGAACATAATCATAACCACAACAAGAATAAGAAGCATTGTGTGGTCTTTTAAAAGCTTTTTGGTAAAATTCAATGGGCTTCCCGCTCTGGTATTTTCAGCCATAATTTTCTCCTCTATTATTATTTACCGGACTCAATAATCCGTGTCATGATTTTTTCCTGGGTGGCTTCAGAACCCTTCATCTCACCAACGAACTTTCCTTCGTTCATGATGTAGATGCGGTCGCACATACCCAAGATTTCTGGCATTTCAGAAGAAATCATCAGAACAGACTTGCCTTCAGAAACCATCTTGTTGATAATGCAGTAGATTTCGTATTTTGCACCTACGTCAATACCGCGTGTCGGTTCGTCAAGAATAAGAATGTCCGGTTCAGCAAAAAGCCATTTGCCTATAAGAACCTTCTGCTGGTTTCCGCCGGAAAGGTTTCCAACGTCTTCCTGGACAGAAGCGCACTTTGTATGCATATCCTTTGCCATTTCAACCGAATACTTGTTTTCAAGGTCAATGTCGATTGAGTGGTATTTGTTTACAATCTTCTGAAGGTTTGCGCTTACGGTATTCTTTGCAATAGACTCGCTAAGAATCAATCCGTTACCCTTGCGGTCTTCCGTAACGTATGCAAGTCCGTGCTTGATTGCAGACTTAACATCAGGGAAGTGAACTTCCTTGCCGTTAAGGAAAATCTGGCCGCGGATGTTGGCACCGTAACTGTGACCAAAGATACTCATTGCAAGTTCGGTACGACCTGCACCCATAAGGCCTGATATACCAACAACTTCACCCTTGCGGATGTTAAAGTTTACGTGGTCGCATACCTTGATTCCGTCAAAAACCGGATGGTCAACGCACCAGTCTTTTACTTCAAAGCAAACTTCACCAATGTGAGGTTCACGCTTGGGGAAGCGGTCCGTAAGATCACGGCCAACCATAGCCGCAATGATTTTATTTTCATCTACCCCGTCTTTTTCCTTGTCAAAAGAAGTTACAACTGTACCGTCACGGATAACGGTAATCGTGTCTGCAACATAAGCAACTTCATTCAACTTGTGGGAAATCAGGATAGAGGTAATTCCTTTTTCTTTCTTAAGCTTAAGGAGCAAGTCCAAAAGCTTCTTTGCTTCCGTGTCATTCAAGGAAGCCGTAGGTTCGTCAAGAATAAGAAGGCGTACATCTTTGGCAAGAGCCTTTGCAATTTCTACCAGCTGCTGCTTACCTACGCCAATGTCTTTTATAAGAGTGTGCGGATTTTCGTGGAGACCTACTATAGCCAATTGTTCCGAACACCTTTGGAAGGTTTCATCCCAGTTAATCTTTGCCTTTGAACCGCATTCGTTTCCAAGGAACATGTTTTCAGCAATGGAAAGAAGTGGAACCAGAGCCAATTCCTGGTGAATGATTACGATACCTTTTTTTTCACTGTCTTTTATAGTTTGGAATTTACAAACATCACCGTTATAGACTATATCTCCTTCATAAGTTCCGTATGGATATATTCCGGAAAGAACGTTCATCAAGGTAGATTTTCCAGCTCCGTTTTCTCCACAAAGCGCATGGATTTCTCCGTCCGCAACCTGAAGGTTAACGTTGCTAAGAGCCTTTACTGGTCCGAACGTTTTGGTGATTTGTTTCATTTCCAACAACATTTTTGCCAATTGGAAGCCTCCGTAAAAAATAAAGTCCCTAAAAAAACCGCCCACTTATTCGGCAGGCGGTTCTTAACTTTCAGTCTTTTGTTAAAGACTATTCAATGTCTGATGCGCTGTAGTAACCAGAGTCAATGAGCAATGACTTGTAGTTGCTCTTGTCACCGTATACTGGTTCGCAAAGGAATGAAGGAATGATTCCTGTTCCGTTGTCATAAGTCTTTGTATCGTTGATTGGAGGTTCTGAACCCTTAGCGATAGCATCGACCATCTTTACAACCTGGCTAGCAAGTGTACGTGTATCCTTGAATACAGACATAGCCTGTGTTCCAGCGATCATGTTCTTTACAGATGGCTTGTCGCAGTCCTGACCAGTTACGAGTGGGAAGTTTGCTGCTGTGTAGCCAGCTGCTACGAGAGCGTTTGTGATACCCTGTGCAACAGAGTCGTTTGAAGAATAAACAGCGTCAAGTTTCTTTCCTGCAGGACCGTATCCCTGAGCAGCGATAAGGTTTTCCATACGCTTCTGGCCAGCTTCTGTAGACCAGTTCAAAGTTGCACACTGTGCTTCTGAAGTCTGTCCAGATGGGCAAACGAGAACGCCAGAGTCAAAGTATGGCTTAAGAACATCCATTGCACCACCGAAGAAGAAGTGGATGTTGTTGTCATCAGGTGAACCTGTGAACAATTCGATGTAAGCTGGATCGTCTGCTGTGCGTTCCTTGAGCTTAAGGTTGTCTACAAGGTATGTACCCTGGATTGTACCAACTTTGTCTTTGTCGAATGTTGCATAGTAAGTAACAGCGTCGCTGTTCATGATAAGGCGGTCATAAGCGATAACTTTTACGCCCTGCTTCTTTGCTGTGTCAAGAACACCCTTAAGTGCGCTACCATCGATAGAAGCAATAACGAGGATTGAGTCGCCCTGTGTGAGCATGTTTTCAATCTGGCTTGTCTGCTGAGCAATGTCGTTGTTAGCATACTGAAGGTCTACGAAGTAACCGGCTGCTTCCAGTTCCTTCTTCATGTTAGCACCGTCCTGGTTCCAGCGCTGAAGTGATTTTGTTGGCATAGAAACACCAACTTTTACCTGCTTTGTCTTATTGCAAGATACGAATGAGAGTGCACTTGCAACCATTGCCAAAGATAAGAATAAACTAAGTACCTTTTTCATAGAAAAAAGCCCCCTTTTCTTTAATTTTTTTCCCGTTTCTAATTCGGATAGTTATATATTACACGAATTCCACCTGCGTGGATTGGCATTAATCTTGAATTTTTTGCGAATATAAGGATTTTTTTTGCTTTTTTTCATAACTTTTTTGCCTGCCATCTGGATTTTTTTGTGGTCAAAAAATTACCAAGCCTAGCCGGGATTGGAGGGGACGCGAAGCGTGTTCAGCATACCTTCGTTGCCTAAAGGCATGGCTTTCTGCTATAATTATTCATTATGAAAACAACTTCTAAACAGACAAAATCCCACGGAACTCTCACCGGAGACAATCACAAGGCTTTGTGGAGCGGACGCTTTGCAGAGGGACCAGATGCCGCTGCAGTAGAATTTGAAACTTCTATTAACGTAGATGAGCGCATGGCTCTGGATGACATCCGGGGCTCCGTTGCACACGCCACAATGCTTGGCGAGCAGGAAATCATCAGCAAAAAAGAGGCTGCACAGATTGTAAAAGGCCTAGATTCTATAGAAAAAGACTTGCTTTCTGGCTCGCTTAAAATAGACTATTCAGCGGAAGACATCCATTCATTTATAGAAGCAACCCTTACGGACAGAATTGGAGAGGCAGGAAAAAAGCTCCACACTGGACGCAGCCGCAACGACCAGATTGCCCTTGACGAAAGGCTTTACCTCCGCCGCGTAATTCCGCTTTTGCAGAACAGAATAGTCACAACCATGGAAGCCCTTGTTAGCATAGCAAACGAACACAAAAAGACCCTTCTTACCGGATACACCCACATGCAGCACGCCCAGCCCGGAACCCTTGCACAGCATCTTTTGGCCTGGACCTGTATGCTGCGCCGTGACTGGGAGCGTCTGGAAGATTCCCTTGCACGCATATCCGAATCTCCTCTTGGCAGCGGGGCTCTTCAGGGCAGTACCCTTCCTCTTAACCGCGAATTTGTTGCAGAAAAACTTGGCTTTGACGGGGTAACGCTTAATTCGCTGGACAGCGTAAGTGACCGCGACTACTGCATAGAATTTACTTCTGACTTTGCCATGCTTCAGTCCCACCTGAGCCGCATGTGCGAAGAAATTGTCTTGTGGAGTACAACCGAGTTTTCTTTTGTGGACCTTAGCGAAAAATGGTCTACCGGTTCTTCCATAATGCCGCAGAAAAAAAATCCCGACTTTGCAGAACTAATTAGGGGACGCACCGGAAAAGTTTACGGTGACCTCTTTAACCTTCTGACTATGGTAAAAGGACTTCCACTTGCCTACGACCGCGACCTGCAGGAAGACAAGGAGCCTCTTTTTGACGCGCTTGACACAGTAGAAGCAAACCTTAAAGTATTTACCGCAATGATAAGCAGCGCAAAATGGAATGTAAAGAAGATGGCAGAAAGCTGCGACGGAGGCTTTGCAAATGCCACGGATGTAGCAGAATACCTTGTGCAAAAGGGTATGCCCTTCCGTACAGCACATGGGGTTGCTGCAAAAGCAGTGCGCATGGCTATAGACGCAGGCCTTACTAAAATAGAAGATTTGTGCATGGAAGAACTCCAGCAGTGTTCTGAACTGATTCAGGAAGACATCTATAAAAAACTTGACCCGGCAGCTTGTGTTGCCCAAAGAAAAACCACAGGAGGACCTTCCCCTGTGACTACTGCAAAGCAGATAAAATTTTTGCAAAACTTCTGCAAGAAAAATAGAAAGTAAAGCAGCTACAGGACTTAAGGACGGTGCTCTTTTAGGCTCTACCATTTTGTCCCTACTCTAACTCGACAAACATGCCTATGCGTCACCGCCCTCGCTGGAACTTCGCATATCCATGCTCGTTGCGAAATCCGGGGTTCCGCGGCAAATGTAAAACAAGCAGCGCCAAGGAGGGCGCGTCATTTGTTAAGGTAAAAAGCAAGTGAGTTTTCGCAGAAAACTCATGGTTAAAAATTGCACGGATGCAATTTTTAACCAACAGCCCCTCCACGGCGGCGTAGGCTCTTTCCCTTATTCCCACAAATTGCTATTGATGAGCCTTTGATTTTTGCATGTTACTTTCATTTTATTTTAGAAAGAAGCTCTTTTGTTTTCCGGAGATTATGTTTCGTAATAGGAAACCAGATATATCTGATCCAAAAATAAGCAATAGTTATGAGAAGTATAAATCCAGAAATCGCTGCAGCTATTTCCAGATTATTAGCAAAATTCCATTCTTCTTTCGTTACTGAAATTATATTTCCTTGATGATCTTTTAAAAGATATTCATTTTTTGTTTCCTCAGAGCGCACAGCCAATCCAATTTTTTCATAATAAAATTTATAAACTATAATAACTGATATTGCCATTACCATTAATATGACCAAAATTAGATTTACCTTGTAAATTGTTTTCATTCTTCTTCCTCTTTGACAGATGAAACTAGTGTTTTTTTATGAAATCACAACTTGTACCATCACTAAATCTGACCATCATCATATTTGAATTCAAAAACCACAAATGCATTAAATCCTCGCTATCGTCAAAAATTATCTTCCGCTCTTCCCTGTTTAAAACTCCTTCTTTTCTAGCCGGTAAATTTTGATTAGAATTTTCTCCATCTTCATATGCATAAAGTGAATTGTTAAAATAAGTCACAGAAACTTTTTCTTTCCTCGATATTTCAATCTGAATACTGTATTGCAGCCAATCAGCATCTGCTACTCATATACCATTATATTGTTTATTTTCCTTTCTACCTCTCCAGTAATGCATCAAACATAGAATCTATATCATTATTGAAAGGATTTTTCAACTTTTTTTACGCATTTATGTCAAATCCTGACTTTTACCTTCTATATATTATATGGAGGTAAAAACAAATGAAATTCATAAACAGAAAGTACAAAGATTCAGTCTTCACAGACTTGTTCGGCAGTGACCGCGACGGAAAGAAGAACTTCCTTGACCTTTACAATGCCCTCTCCGGCAGCGACTACAAGCTGGAGGACGTGACCATGGAGCGCAAGGTAATAGAGCAGTCACTCTACAAGACCTACAACAACGACGTAAGCTGGATAATAGACGGAAGGCTTGTGGTCCTTGTGGAGCACCAGTCCACGGTAAACAACAACATGCCCTTCAGATGCCTTGAATACGTTACCCGCATCTACGAGACGATTGTCCCAATAGACAGGCGCTATGCCCAAAAGGTCTACAAAATACCCAACCCCGACTTCTATGTGGTCTATGTGGGAAAGGACAGCATGCCGTGCGAACAGGAGCTCAGGCTTTCGGACGCATTCTACG